>OLZC01000010.1_pt1 | contig 132411 bp, 110 predicted proteins | sample 1644391 | NCBI WGS metagenome assembly OLZC01 (sample SAMEA103958140, study PRJEB25191) | human gut metagenome | biome: human-associated habitat [ENVO:00009003]; feature: intestine environment [ENVO:2100002]; material: feces | place: Germany | collected 2013/2015
AATATAACACTATACTCCGATATCTTCCGCGCCCACCGGGAAAATCCGCTGCCCCGGAGTTGTAGACACTTCCGTCGTCCGACCAGCTGACAGTATATTCCCTGGTTCGGTCGCTTGAAACAACGGTAGCCTTCCGGGCTGCATCATCAATGGTGACACGGCCGTCGGCGACAGCACTCCAGGCCTCATAGATTTTTTCGACAGGTGGCATTTTTTCCATAAAATGATAACGCTCCGCACCTCGGAAAAGTAAGGTGCGGAGCGTTAAAAAGTTAGTTTGGGTCACTCGCCCGGCCCGGGAAGAGCTTCCGACATCTCGTCGTATTCGGCCCAGCCGGGATCGTTCTCGCAGTAGACTTTCAGAGGCAGAAGCGGGAACGACTCAAGAGCCTCATTGAGCTTGCGGCCGAAAATATTGGTTGAAGCCGTGTAAAAGACCCAGTTGCGCTCACCGGCCCCGGTATAGATTCCTGTCATCACGGCCACGGGGTCGCGCCGGAATGCATCGGCCAGCGCATCTGTTACCTGCTCCATGAGCGTCGACGTCGCCTTGTCAGGCATTCCCATCACATCGCTTTCGGAGCCGGAATATGGCCATGTGACCTCTACTCTGACAGCGAAACGCCTGTTGCTCCGGAACTTGTCGACATCGAGGCGCCCGGTGACAATCACCGTGCGTCCGTCGTCAGACGTAGCCGGACCGCTGACCCATTCGCCGCTCATCGGTCGAGCGGTTTATGGAGTTCGTGGGGTTTCTCTTTCTCAGGCTGAATACCGTCGCGCTCAAGCAAGGCGTCGATTGACGGTTCCTGACCACGGAAATTACGGTAGAGCTGAGCGGGATGAACCGTGCCACCGCGGCGCAGGATATTGTCGCGGAACGATTCGGCGCTCTTGCGGTCGAAGATGCCATTCTTCTTGAATACGGCGAATGCATCGGCGTCGAGCACTTCGGCCCATTTATAGCTGTAATAGCCCGAGGCGTATCCGCCGGCAAAGATATGGCTGAACTGGGGCGACATCATCGTACCGTCGACCGGAGCGAACATCTCCACACCCTCACCGGCGGCAAGTTCGAACGAACGCATGTCGGTGTTCTCAGGCAGCGGCTCCTTGATGCCGTGCCAGGCCATGTCGATATAGCCGAAGTTGAGCTGACGCAGGCAAGCGTAGGAAGAGCCGAACTGGGCCGAACGGATAATCTTGTCGAGCTCGGCCTGCGGCAGAGGCTCGCCGGTCTGATAATGGCGGGCGAAGGTGTTGAGAAATTCGGGCTGACGCATGTAGTTCTCGTTGAACTGACTGGGCAGCTCGACGAAGTCGCGATAGACGTTGGTGCCCGACAGTCCGCGATATTTAGTCGAAGCCATCAGTCCGTGGAGGGCGTGGCCGAACTCATGGAGGAAGGTCTGCACTTCATAGGGCGTCAGCAGCGACGGCTTGTCGGCGGTCGGCTTCGTGAAGTTCATGACGATAGAAACATGGGGATGGTTGACCGAACCGTCTTCGTTGGCCCATTCGCCTTTGAACTCTGTCATCCATGCGCCGGGACGCTTGCTCTCGCGGGGGAAGAAATCGGTGTAGATAACGCCCATGTACTTGCCGTCGGGATCGATAACCTCGTAGGCCTTGACGTCGGGATGATAGACGGGAATATCGGGATTCTCGCGGAAGGTCACACCATAGAGTTTGCCGGCCAGTCCGAACACACCGTTGATTGTGTTCGAAAGCTCGAAATAGGGGCGCAGCGACTCTTCATCGTAGCTGTAGCGGGCATTCTTCAGCTTGTTGGAATAATAGCTGTAGTCCCAGGGCTGGATGTCGACGGGATGTCCTTCTAACTTGGCGGCATAGTCGGCCAGTTCCTTGAAGAACTTCTTCTGGGCGGGGCGGTAGGCGTCGCGCAGGCGGTTCAGCAGATTGTAGACGTTTGCCGGAGTCTGGGCCATAGTGCGCTGAAGGGCATAATCACTGTAGGTCTCGAATCCGAGCAGATTGGCCAGAGCCAGACGGGTGTTGACAATGTCGCGCATGACGCCGGAATTGTCGTATTCCCCTTTTGTGTTGCGGCCCATATAGAGGCGATACATCTTTTCGCGGAGATCGCGGCGCGTCGAATATTTCATGAAGGCAAGATATGTCGGCTGGGCGAGAGTGAACAGATATTCACCGTCGCGGCCTTTCTCCTTCGCGGCGAGAGCGGCAGCCTCGACCGAGCTTTCGGGGAGGCCGTCGAGATCGCCGGCAGTGAGCCATACCTCGTAGGTGTTGAGTTCCTTGAGCACATTCTGGCCGAACTTGTTGGTAAGCTCGCTCAGTCGGGCGTTCAGAGTGCGCAGAGAGTCGCGGGCAGCTCCTTCGAGAAGCGCGCCGTTGAGTGTGAACGACTTGTAGGTCTCTTCGAGAAGCATCTTGTCCTCGTCGTCGAGGTTCTCGTTAGCCCTGTTGTCGTAAACGGCCTTCACGCGCTTCCAGAGTCCCGGATTCAGAGCTACGGTTGTCGAATACTCCGATAGCCTGGGCGTAACGCGGTCGGTTATGGCTATCATCTCGTCGTCGGAAAGACACTCTGTCAGGTTAAAGAACACGTTGAGTACCTTGTTAAGATCGGCGCCGGCAGCGTCGTAGGCCACTATCGTGTTTTTAAACGTCGGCGCCTCGGGATTGTTGACGATAGCGTCGATATCAGCGAGGCCGAGGCTTATGCCGCGGTCGATGGCCTCTTCGTAGTGTGCCGGTTTGATCTTGTCGAACGGCACTGTTCCGTGAGGGGTATTATACGGCTCGGCAAAAGGATTTCCGGCCGAGAGAGCTAATGTTGTCATTGCGCTTAAAGTTAATGTTAGCAAAGTCTTCATTTCTTGCACTGTGAATTTGTAGGTTGTTATTTAAGGTTTGAGCCTGAGGCTATGGCGCGTGAAAGCACGTTGTCGAGCACAAGACCCGACATAAAGTCGTCGACACCTCCGTCGCGAAGGGTTGCCAGATCCGCGCCGAACACCCGCGCAAAACGCGGTGCGTCGAAATTCATGGCGACTATCGACTTGAGGTAGTTGTCGGCTGCCCGACGGTAGTTGCCGGTGAGCATCTCGAGATGTCCGGCATTGAGCCAGTCGGTTTCCTGCGGATCGGCCGCGAGGATTCGGTCGTAATACGTTCGGGCACGGTCGTATTCACCGTTCAGGAGCGATGCCCAGGCTATCGGACGCTGCGTCTTGGTGCTGTCGGGCTTGAGGAATTCCACCTTGAAATAGTGTTTCAGGGCGTCGGCCGGGCGACCGGCCTCAAGCTCGGTATGACCGATGACGAGAGCCAGACCGGTATCGTCGGGCATAGCCTCTTCGAGAAGGCGATAATAATGGAGCGCCTTGTCGTAATGACCCATGGCCCGGTGGCATGCGGCGAGACGGCGGCGTGTCCAGCGGCTGTCGGGATTAAGCATTTCGCTGCGTTCATAATGGTGCAGCGCGCCTTCCATGTCGGAAAGCTGCTGGCAGCAATATCCCATCTTCTGAAGCATCGGGGCTGTCGGGTTCTCGCGTGCCTCAAGCAGGCTGAACAGCTCGAGAGCCTCTTTGTAATACCCGCGCTTGAAATAGAATTCCGACATCAGGGTCAAGGTCTCGACATCGTCGAGAGCCATTTTCAATCCCGGCAACGACGCCAGACTGACAGGGCCGGCGAAAATATCATAGAATTCGGCCTTGCGGCGGAACAGCTTCATGAAACGGTAGATATTCTGAACCCACTTGGCTATTGTCAGGCCCCCTTTCGCCGGCACTGCCGCAGCAGCCATATCAAGGGACTGGGCCGAAAACTGGTTCATGATCATATCGCGGTTCGACGCGGGCATCTGGCGCATGGCGCAGACGAGAGTAAACTTGTCGCTGTCGCAGAACAGCGGCATATTCTCGAGAACCGCCGCAACAGGCGCCATTGCCTGATCGACAAGCGAATGGTCGGCCCGGAACGGGAGGAACCAGTTTGCGACATCGTTGAAAAACGGGAAGCTCTTCAGAGAACCGAATGTCGACATCATAACGTCGCCTCCGTCTTCCTGGAGTTCGCTGATCTCTTTAAGCTTGTCGCTGATACCCGATTTGTCGAGAAGCTCCTGCCATTCGGGATTTTCTTCGAGCGATGTCGGATCGAACGGTTTGCCCGACATCCCCATGCGTTTCTCGAGGTCGGGGCGCAGCCTTATCAGGTCGGGTATGATTTCGTCTCTGATCTTTCGGTTTATGCGCTCGGTGTCGCGTGCCCGCGCCAATTCGAGGTTAACCGTCTTGACATCGGAAGCCCAGCGCGGAAGCTCGGCGATGGCAGCAAAGCGCTCGCGCGAGCGGCGCAGCATCGCGCGGTCGCGATGAACCCACAACCCGATGAGCAGTCCTGTCAGCGCTTTCAGACGCAACTGCTCCGACAGATTCCTATCGCCGTAGAATTCCATTAGAAGTTCGCGGCGGCGCTCGTCGTGAAACTCGAGTTCTCCGAGCATCAATGCTGCGGCAAGATGTTCGGCTTCATAGGGCGGAAGCACCGTCGAACGCGCGGCGGCAGATATGGCCTCGACATCGTCGGGGCTGAGCGGGTGGGTTGTCCATACGCGGTTGAAAATACGGCGCGCCACCTGTTCGGCAACTTCGCGGGCCGGGCGTCCGCTTTCGGGATCGACAACAGTGTCGGCCGAACCGCCCAGAAGGCCCATTGCCATAAGAGAGCGCAGGCGTCCGAGTCTGTCGAGCAACGAGGCTATGGTGTCGGACTGCATTGCCTCATACCGGGCCGTCGAATAATACAGCGCCGGATCGTCGACCATCCGCAGTTTGCGGAGCGACTCGCGCGACAGTGAGCGAATTTCTTCCGTTATGTCGGTATAGAGCTCCTGACGCGACGGGTCGGGCATACCGTCGAGAGCATATCGCGACATCAGTCCGTAGCTCTCGCGCAACTTAGCGGCACGCTCGGCCATAGTCCAACCCGACGGGCCCGAGGGAAGAAGCATGGCAAGGGCGTCGAGAGCGCCGTTGACTCTGCGGGCATCAAGCAGGCTGTCGATATGCGATATATGTTTTATTGCAGTTTCAATTTTCATCTCAGATAATGCAAAGTTAGCAATTTCCAATGCTTTTCACAAGCAAAGAGCGTGCCAAAAACGCATTGACAATGATTTTTTAACCAACTCAACTTTCCATGAGCCGGAGGCGTTAATTATTACAAAAAACGTTTCAACAATGCCGGGCAAACTGCGCTTCACTCGCCGCATGGTCTACGATGTTCTCCACGTCGTTGTCCTTTTGCTGTCGATTCTGCTCGTCGTGGGCATTTCGATCGACACCTTCAAGGATGTGGCCTTCTATAATCAGCCGCGTTTCCTGAAACTGCAGCTGATGGTCTGTCTGTTTTTTCTCTTCGACTTTTTCGTGGAGTTTTTCATGAGCACGCGCAAACGCCGTTATCTGTGGACCCACGCCGTTTTCTTTTTCGTCTCTATCCCCTATCAGTTTCTGATCAGCTATTTCAACATCGAGCTGCCCCCCGAGCTGAGCTATATTCTCAGATTCGCACCACTGACGCGCGGAGGCTACGCCCTGGCCATCGTTATCGGATGGTTCACGTCGAACCGCGTAACAGGCATGTTCATAACATATCTGCTGATACTTGTGTCGACGCTCTACTTCGTTTCAATGTCGTTCTATGTCGTCGAACATAATATCAATCCCGGAGTCGAGAACTATCTCGACGCTCTATGGTGGGCATGTATGGAAATGACGACCGCCGGCTCGTCGATCAACGCCATTACTCCCGCAGGACGGTTCCTCGGATTCTTCATGGCCTGCTTCGGGCTTATGATAATGCCTATGATGACAGTCTACATATCGTCGCTGATAAAACGCCACGGCTCCATTCTCGATGACGACAGCCAGAAGCCGTCCGTGTCGCCCGAAGCGACAGCCGACAGCTCAGAGACCGACAATTCCGACAAGACGAACGGCACGAAGCCGTAAGCCTCAGAGAGTTCCCACAAAACGGGCGAAGCGCTCCAGACCGTCCGTGAGGGTGGAGCGCGGACAGGCTATGTTCCAGCGCATGAATCCTTCTCCTTCACGACCGTACATTGTGCCGGCATTGAGCCATAGCCCAGCTTCGGCAATCAGCTTCTGCTCAAGGACTTCCGACGGAATGCCGAGAGAACGGCAATCCATCCAGACGAGATATGTCCCTTCGAGTTCGGCAATAGGGAATCCGGGCAATTGCTCCCGGCAGAATTCGCGCATAAACCGATAATTGTCATAGATATATAAGACAAGCCGGTCAAGCCATTCCTCGCTGTCGTTATAAGCGGCCCGGGTGGCGATCACGCCGAACAGATTGACATCACACACCTCGTTGTCGTTGATTGCCCTGTCGATTCTGCGCCGAAGTCCGCTGTCCTCGCAGATTATGTTGGCAATCTGCAATCCTGCGATATTGAACGCCTTGCTGGGAGAGACACATGTAACCGAACGGCGCTGAAAATCTTCCGACAGAGAGGCGAACGGCGTATATCTATGGCCCGGAAAAACGAGTTCGCAATGGATCTCATCTGAAACAACCGTAACATCATGCCGTATACAGATTTCGCCGACGCGCTTCAGCTCTTCAGGGCGCCATACTCTTCCGGCTGGATTATGGGGATTACACAGCAGCATGACTTTCACCTTCGGGTCGGCAGCTTTGCGTTCGAGATCATCATAGTCGATCGAGTAGGAATTGCCGTCGAAACACAGTGGCGACGATACGGTCTCGCATCCGTTGTTTCGGATCGACGAAAAGAAACAATTATAGACCGGCGTCTGGAGAAGCACCTTGTCGCCCGGCGCTGTCAACGCTTTGATTACAGCCGAAAGCGCAGGAACGACGCCCGAAGTATAGATTATCCATTCGCGTTTGACGGCCCAGCCATGGCGCCTGAGGAACCATGACGTCACAGCCTCGTAATAGCTCTCGGGCACAAGCGTATACCCGAAAATGCCATGATCGACTCGCCGGCGCAGGGCTTCAATGATGGCCGGAGCAGTCGTGAAGTCCATGTCGGCCACCCACATCGGCAGCACTTTATCGCTATCCGCACTGTCCCATTTATAGGAATCGGTTCCGCGCCGCGGAATCTGCCTGTCGAAGTCGTAATTCATAATATTCAGCTGTTGGGTTCGCCGGCTTTGGCGTCTCTTATGCGTATTTCGCAATCGGCAGGCGCCTTTATGTTTTCGTCGATGGTTATCGAGCCGATCGAATCAGCTACAATAAGTCCGGATGACGGATTCTTTATATTGGTGATCGCGCCCCGGATGTCGGCGTGGAGAGTGCTGTATTCGAACGCACGGTCACAGTCGGGGCCGAACGTGCAGTTCTCGAGAACCAGATCGCGGGCATAGCAGAGCGGCTGCTCGCCGGTAATATGGCAATTGACGAGTCGCAGGTTTCTCGAATGCCAGCCGAGATATTCGCCGTTGAGTTCCGAATCATAAACGGTCACATTCTCGACCTCCCAGAAAGCATCCTTGGTCGTTATTTTCGCATTATGGATCTCGACATTCTTAACATACTGGAACACATATTTGCTGTCGCTGACCAGACCGTCGATAAATATGTCGTTGCTGAACATGAACGGATAGGTTCCGCCATGGAGAGTCAGATTCCGGGCGCGGATGCCCTTGCAACGCCAGAAAACCTCGTCAGCATCGTTGACAGTGACATTTTCGAGATCTATCTCATCCATCTCGCGAAACATTTTCGGAGCATCGATAACCGTGTCGGTCATTCTGAGATGATCGCAATACCACAACGCCGAACGACCTCCGACATCGAAATAGCAGCGGTCGATTCTGAATCCGTGGACATGCCAGAAAGGATAGTTTCCCTCAAACCGACAGCCGACAGCCTCGATATTGCTGCATTCCTTGATAGCAGATTCGCCCGCGCGGATAATGACATTTTCGAGGCGCAGGTCGTGAGATTCAAACAGAGGGCGTTCGCCCCCGAACTCGATATCTTTGATAAGCTTCATGTGACTTAGTGTTATATTCTGTGTCTGAGTTGTAATGCAAATTTTCGCATTGCAAAATTATAATGAACATGCCTGACGAGCGGTATAAGAATTACAGATTGTATAACCCCGATTACAGATTCTGTGCGGAGCCACCTTTCATCCATCGCCGGCCTCTCAGGCGCACGAGGAAAATAAATCCTCTGAAACACAGCTCGATGCACATTGCTATCCAGACGCCTTTGAGCCCCATCGTCGGGGCAAGGAGAGCCGCCAGCGACAGACGCACAACCCAAATGCTGAATACATTCATCAGGCAGGGCACCAGAGTGTCGGCAGCACCGACAAAGACTCCGTATGCGACTATCGACGCCGCGAACATCGGCTCGGCAAACGCTTCGATGCGCAAGGCCATGACGCCCAGCTCCCTGATCTCGCCGACAGTTGTCATCAGTCCGATTATCTGAGGGGCAAACACATACATAAGCACACCCATAACTCCCATGACAGCCATGCCCATGCCGACGGTTATTCGACCGAAACTGCGCGCCAGCCTGCGGCGCGCGGCTCCGATACATTGCCCTGACAACGTTGTCGCGGCATCGGCGATACCGTAGCCCGGCATATAGCAGAGGCTCTCGGCCGTTATGGCGAAAGAATTCGCCGCTATGGCAAAAATGCCCAGAGGGGCCACAATAACCGTGGTCATGATCTGCGCGCCACAGATGACGATATGCTCTATCCCCATCGGCACTCCGATCCGGAATGCTTTCCTGAGAGTTGAGACTTCTGGCAGAAAGCGAGCCCGCTCTTTTCTCAGGCCAAGCTGCTCTGACCGGCTCCAGAGATACCATAGCAGAACAGCCGCCGAAATGGCCTCGGCGACAGCCGTGCCCAATGCAGCACCACCGACTCCGAGTCCGGCTCCGGGCAGGCTCAGCGACATTCCCGCCAGCTCGATCGTGCGTGTCGGAAATATCAGAAAGAAATTGAAAATGACATCGAGCACACACATCGCCACTCCCATCACGCTCGGCACGCGCATATTTCCGCTACAGCGCAGCATAGCGCCGGCGAGGAAACTCATCTGAATGGCGGGGAGAAACATCGAGAATATGAAAAAATAAAGCGACGCATCGCTGCGGATTGCCAGATCGCCGCCAAGCAATGCGGGAAGCGGGCCGCTGACAGCACACCCGACTGCCGCCAGAAACAGGCTGAAAGCCAATGTAGCTGCAAGCGACTGTTTCAGCACTCGGCGAGCTCCGGCCATATCTCCGGCCCCTATCCTGTGGGCAACCTGAACGGAAAATCCCATGGCGGCGGCAGAACACACTCCTCCGAAAAGCCATGTCGTCGTCGAGACGAGCCCGATAGAAGCAGATGCCTCGGCGCCAAGATGTCCGACCATCGCCGCATCTATATATTGCATGACAATGGATGAAAGCTGGGCGATAACAGCCGGCACACTTAGCAACACGGTAAGCCGGATACGCTGGGCAAACGTCATCGGCTTGCCGTCGCGTATCAGAGCAAGCAAAGCATCGGTTCGGTTTGCCTGCCGGTCAGTCTGTTCAATACAAAGCTCCTTTTCCTTCATCCGGCCTTATGGTTTCCGAAAAACCGCTGCAAAATTACAAGAAATTCAATAGACTGCCACACCAGCTCCTGATGCCCGGTCGTTTTTTCATTCGCCTTTTCAGCAGATTTTCGTAACTTTGCGCCCTAATGGAGTATCTCGCTTCGATAATGCTAAGCGGATTCCTCATCGGCGTCTTCGTCTCGGCGCCGATGGGCCCTATCGGCGTACTGGTAATCCAACGCACCCTCAACAAGGGGCGACGGCCGGCTCTTTTCACCGGCCTCGGCGCATCATTGAGCGATATGATCTACTGCCTGCTCACAGGGCTTGGGCTCTCGTTTGTCACCGACTTCATCGAGAGCAACCAGTCGGTGCTTCAGATTATCGGCAGTGTGTTTCTCGCCGCCTATGCCGTTTATCTGTTCGTCCACAACCCGTCGCGCCAGCTGGCGACACCGAAACTTAAATCCAACACCTATCTGCGCGATTTCGGCACCGGCTTCCTGTTCACTTTCGCCAACCCGCTGATTCTATTCTTCATAATCGGCCTGTTTGCCCGGTTCAGTTTCCTTGCTCCCGAATTTCAGGCCTACCACTACGTCGCGGGCTATCTCAGCATTGCCGCCGGAGCTATATGCTGGTGGCTGCTTGTGACATTCTTCATCGACAAGGTCAGGAGCCACTTCAACGTCCGTTCGATGTGGATTATCAACCGCATCATAGCCTCGGTGTTGCTTCTGATGTCGCTCGTCGGCGTCATTACCGGAATCCACGCTCTTATCTGATATTCCGGGATTTTTTGTAACTTTGCGGCCTCATTCAATCACATTTCTATGTCAAAGATCGGAACAATCGGAAAACCCGAGGGACGCAAAGCCCTGCTACTCGGCAGCGGCGAGTTGGGAAAAGAGGTAGCTATCGAGCTTCAGCGCTTCGGCGTCGAAGTCATTGCCTGCGACTCCTACGCAGGCGCTCCGGCAATGCAGATCGCCCACCGCTCCTACGTGTTCAACATGCTCGATGCCGACGAACTGCGCCGCATAATCGAGCTTGAGAAACCCGATCATATTATCCCCGAGGTCGAGGCAATCGCCACTCCTGTGCTCGTCGAACTCGAGAAAGAGGGCTACCATGTCACTCCGACAGCCCGCGCCGCCTGGCTGACAATGAACCGCGAAGGAATCCGCCGTCTTGCCGCCGAAGAACTCGGAGTCAAGACCTCGCCCTACCGTTTTGCCTCTGACCGCAGAGAATTCGACGCAGCCATCGCCGAAATAGGACTCCCCTGTGTTGTCAAGCCTGTCATGAGCTCCAGCGGCCACGGCCAGTCGGTCATCAAAAGCTCCGACGACATCGACGAGGCATGGAGAGTGTCGCAGGAAGGCGGTCGCGCAGGCGCCGGACGCGTCATCGTTGAAGGATTCGTCGATTTCGACTACGAGATAACCCTGCTTACGGTGCGCAGCGTCTCGGGCACAGTGTTCTGCGAACCGGTAGGCCACATTCAGATCGACGGCGACTACCGTGAAAGCTGGCAGCCTCAGCCGATGTCGGCGCCTGCAATCGCCAAGGCCCGCGAAATAGCCCGCAAGGTGACCGACGCGCTCGGTGGCTACGGCATTTTCGGCGTAGAGATGTTCGTCAAGGGCGACGAAGTGATTTTCAGCGAAGTATCGCCGCGTCCCCACGACACCGGAATGGTCACGATGATCTCGCAGGATCTAAGCGAATTCGGTCTTCACGCCCGCGCATTGCTCGGTCTTCCCATTCCCGAGCTTCGTTTCTACGGGCCGAGTGCCAGCCGCGCTATCGTCATCGAGGCTGACTCCGACAACATCGTCATGGACAATCTCGATAAAGTTCTCGAAGAGCCCGGCACAGCCATGCGCATATTCGGCAAACCGCAAGTCAGGGGACACCGCCGCATGGGCGTCATTCTCGCCACCGCCAACAGCGTCGAAGAAGCCCGCGCCAAAGCGCGCCGCGCCTACGACAAACTCTCTGTCGCTCCCGGCCGCAAACTCTGACAGCCTTAGCAGCTCATTAGCCAACGGGGATTTTGTCAACAAAATCCCCTAATTTTTTTGAGATCGGCGCCACGAGGTTTCTGTCGAGAAACCTGAACAGGGGTCTGACAATCATAGTGATCAATAATGACAAGGCCCAGAAGGAAATGAACTGAACTGTCAGGTAGGCCAATGAACAATAGAGGGGCTCGGACGTGAATACGCGATTGATAGTGGCGTATAAGTAACGATGTCCGAATAAACCGTCTTGCAGCAGATAGCAGCCGAGAGCCCCCGAAGCAATGATATTTATTGCTTTGCTTTTTATATCAAGATTCACGAAACAGGTGAATATCAAAGCCGACGATATTATATTTATAAAGCTGTTATAAGAAGTTAGCGACTGCTTATTGTAATAATATACCATAAGGGCGCCAAAAGTCAGCATGACGAAAGCAACAACAATGCATTTCGTGCCCTTCAGCCAGCTCATCAGCCCATTGTCTCTTTTAAGATAGGCTGCCAGACAATACATATAGACCCCCTGAAGAAACGTATAACCGTTTGAATTCGATCCATTATGCCCGAATCCGCAACTATAGCAAGTGAAAACCGAAAAAAACAGTATGAATAACCTTAGCTTATTCAATGTCATTCCATCAATTCCACGATTTATCAGCGGCGAACATATTATCAGGAAAAGATAAACCTGCAAGAACCTGTAAGGACTTCTGGAAACAGGGAAAAATAATGTGGGAATCCAGTCATAGAGAGCCGCAGGGCCGGCCGTAAAGTATAACAACATATAGTTTACACAGTCAAAAAACAGCACCGTAAAGACGAGCCTCGCGATACTTTTCATGACCGACCTTATCCTGAAATATCCCGATATGAGAAAGAAAAGATTGACGCCGACGCTGCAATACGTGCAAATCAACACATAGAGAAACCGTGACATTTCTCTTTCGGTAATTCCATGATATAAGAAGTGGCCAATGACAATCATCGACATCGCAACAATTCTCAACAGTTCGATATTGCTCTGTCTGTGTATTAAGATTCATCTTCCTGACTATAAAGGCTGTTCAGCTGACATGAGAAAACTGTAATATATTTCGTGTCAACCATAAAAACTGCGCAAAGTTAGATATTTAATCCCATGCAGCCTACTCTCAGCCATGAAATAACGAAAGCGCGCCCCATGTCGAGGCCGCGCTTTTGCCTGAGATACTTATGACCGTTCAGCGGACTGGCATAACCAGTTTAGTTGCTTTGGAACCTTTGACCATAATGCACATTCCAGACGGATGACTGATTCTGCGTCCCGAAAGATCAAGATATATCACCAACGCCTCTGACGATTCACCGGGGTTAGTCAGAGACGCATTGCCGGGGTCAGGAGCCGTCACCGTATAGCGGAGCTCGGGCGACGTGATCGTCCGGCCGCCGGCTGTCACTTCTGCGACAACAACGTGATCGCCGGCCGATGTCGCGGTCCACTGTGCTGAATATTTCGTATTCTCAGAACCGGCTACAGGGGTAGTGACAAGAGCTGTTCCGTCAATCCTGACCACTACAGCGTCAACTTCTGAATCGCCGGGCTTGACGTTCGCGGTAAACACGACTGTCTCGCCTGTCCGGCAGCTCGAAGGATCTGACGACAATGTTACAGTCGGCAATACCGGCTGAGCTTTATCGGGCACGACATACGATACCTGAGGGGACACACTCATTCCTCCCGCATACGCAATTTTAACAGCCACAGTGACTGTGGTTCCGGGGGCGACATTATTGATAAGATAGCGATAGCTTCCATCGCCCGCCGATGTCATTTTTGTCTCTTCAAATCCATTTGTGTAGTTCCAGAGCCAGGGGCCGTCAAATCCCTCGTAGTTACCTTCAAACCGAGCAACGACGACAACGCCTCCTTCAGAAGGATAGAGCTTTAATGAATAAGGCCCTGCAAAAGGATTGCCCTGAGTATGATCGTCGGCCGAAAAATTTTTTTCGAGACTCTGATTATTGTCAGGATCAGTTCCGGGGTTGGGGTCAGGATCGGGGTCAGTGCCGGGATCGGGATCGGCAGCCGTGACTGTATATTGCAGCGGTGACGAGGTGGCGGTGCGCCCTCCGGCTGTAATCTCCGCGACTACAGTATGCTGTCCGGCGGCCGACGCAGTCCAGCGGGCCTCATAAACCGACCCGCTGACAACGGGAGTCGTGGTGACCGCATTGCCATTAACCTTGATAACAACACCAGTCACGTCATAATCGCCGGGATTGACATTTGCCGTGAACACTACAGACTCTCCTGCCTTGCAGCTTGGAGGATTGGCCGACAATGTCGCGGATGGTTCCACAGGCTGTGAGACTGCATCGGAAAAGCCTCCGATCGTCACTGTCGCGCGCGTCGGGTTATTGGCATAACAGGTGGCACTCTGGTCGTAAGTATCGTCGTATGAAAAAGCGTATGTCTTACCGCCCGACGAAATAGCCGGATCATGGAAAAACTTCACATATTCATTACACGGATACTCTGTGCCGCCCGAAAAAGCTTTCGTCGGGCCGTCGGGATTCCAGTCCTGAAGATCGGAAGTCGCACGTATCATGCCCCTGTTGAAAGCAGCACAGAACATTGACTGAACGGTCTTTGAGATGTCAGACCCGGAAGCAAACACACCTGCGCCCTCAATCACATCCTCCGTGTCGGGCTTCGCGTCGATTGTCGCTACCGAGCCCGGCTGCCAGTAATGGCCTTCGGCACAGGTCAGAACGAACTTCTCCCCCTCGACCTTGCCTGTCCAGCGGCCGAGCAGTCCCATGTCGATATTGGCCGTGTGGTTTGAGAAATAAGTCCATATCTTATTGATATAATCGTCGAAGATATTCTGATCCTTTATAGACTTGACTTTCGAGGGTTGCTTTATGATTCCGCCGACATTGTCTTTGGTTATCAGATTGTAGAGACAGTCTTTATAGACCGTGTTTCCGAGCGTCGAGTTCCATTTGTCGATAACCGTCTTATAGCTGACATTTTCTCCCCTTTTCGTATAGGGATAATGGCCGGTCGACCATAGCTCAAGCCCCATGGGATACTGGAATGCGTCGACACGCGTTGTATTGATCCATATCTCGTCGTAATCCTTTCCGGAACCCGAACCCGGAGCATAGGTGAATTCCACCAGCTCCCAGCGCACCGTGGCATTCGGGTCGGAGGGGTTGTTGAGATCGGCGCCTGCGTAACCCTGAGCGAAAGCGTGGAGATACATCGGCGACTTGAAACTGATAAACATACGGCAGGCATAAGTGTCGCCCAGATAAACAACTTTCCCGGGGATATCGGAAAGCTTGGTAAAGACATCGGCATACGTTGCGAATGGGCCTGTGCCCGGCAACGTGTTCACCGACTCGTTTAGCGGTCTGACCGTAGCTGCCGACGTGGACTTCGCCATATCATAGTAGATATAGCCCACGCCCTTCTGCTCGCCGAGGATGGCTACATAGATGTCGTCGTCGGCAAACTGGCCGTTAGTGTTGTTGACCAGCGTTACCGGCAAGTCTGCCGAGGCGCACAAAGCCGATAGCGCCGCTGCGAAAAAAGTTAAGTGTCGCATAATTAAAGAAATATTAGAAAAAAGTAAGAAAATATAGGGAACATGCCCATAGGCCGGGCACAATACCTGAATTACTAACTGTAGAGACTGACTGTAGAGACTGACTGTAGAGACTGACCGGCGGCCGCCGGTTTTTATGAACTTCACCCCGAAAAGTTCTGTTTCAACTTTCGGAGGTGGAGTTCATTATGGTATTACCGCTTTATCAGCGTGGGGAATCAGATCTTGTCGCTGATGGCCGCCTTGACGCGGTCGGCCAAAGCATTGGCGCGGTCAGCGTCGCGGGCCTCGCTGTAGATTCTGATAATGGGCTCGGTATTCGATTTGCGCAGGTGCACCCAGCCGTCTTCGAAATCGATCTTCACACCGTCGATATCGGTTATCCGCTCACCCTTAAACGCCTCTTTGACAGCGGCAAGGATAGCATCGACGTCGATCTCGGGCGTGAGCTGCAGCTTGTTTTTGGTTATGACATACTGCGGATACTCCTTCTTGATCTCGCTGACCTTCTTGCCCTTGTGGGCCATAAGAGTCAGGAACAGCGCCACACCGACCAAAGCATCACGGCCGTAGTGGGCCTCGGGATAGATAACCCCGCCATTACCTTCGCCGCCGATAACTGCGCCGGTATTCTTCATTGCCGTCACAACGTTGACCTCGCCGACAGCGGCGGCGGTATAGCTGCAGCCGTGTTTCTCGGTCACATCGCGCAGGGCGCGGCTCGAGCTCAGGTTGCTCACCGTAGCGCCCGGAGTATGACCGAGAATATAGTCGGCCACGGCTACGAGAGTATATTCCTCGACAAACATCTCGCCGTTCTCCATGACGATTGCCAGACGGTCGACATCGGGATCGACAACAAAACCGACATCGGCGCGCCCCTCTTTCATAAGATCGGCGATCTGAGTCAGATTCTCGGGAATCGGTTCGGGAGTATGGCTGAACCGGCCGGTCACCTCGCAGTTAAGCTCAATGACGTTTTTGACACCTAACGCACGAAGCAGAGCCGGGATAGCATAACCGCCTACAGAGTTGACGGCATCGACAGCCACAGTGAAGTCAGCATCGGCGATAGCCTTGCGGTCGCCCAGCGGCAGTCCGAGAACCATATCTATGTGGCGTTTGAGCCAGGTTGTGTCGGTCATGACCTGACCGAGTTCCTCGACCGGCGCGAAAGTGAAATCATCGTTGGCGGCAATCTCAAGCACACGGGCCCCCTGCTCGGCGCTGAGAAATTCGCCGTTGGCGTCGAGCAGCTTCAGGGCGTTCCACTGCATCGGGTTATGGCTGGCCGTGATGATTATTCCGCCGAGAGCCTTCTCGCCGGTCACGGCTATTTCGGTCGTAGGAGTCGAGGCGAGACCGATGTTGATGACATCGAGGCCCATGCCTGTGAGGGTCGCACAAACCAGAGAATCGACCATAGGCCCTGAAACACGGGCATCGCGGCCGACGACCACGGCGCCGCGACGGCCCGAAGTCTCAATTATGAAACGGGAATAGGCTGCCGTGAATTTCACCACGTCGACAGGCGACAGCCCTTCTCCGGGACGACCGCCGATAGTGCCGCGGATTCCCGAGATTGATTTTATCAGTGACATATCTTGAATCTTGATTGTTTGTTCCTTTATTTGTCGTTCGCGTCGACCTCGGCCTTCCAGGGGGACAGAGGTGAGCTGTAGTAAGTCACATCGTAGACAAACGGTATGACGTTGGACATCTCATTGGGCCATCCGCTCTGGCTCTTGACGATAAGCATGACGTGGGCGTTGGCACCGAGGAAATGCATCGGCATCTGTATTCCCGTGCCATATTTATACGACGTCTGGAGCGTGTAATTGTCGAACAGGAAATAAGTTGTTCCGAGACCATTGCTGCCGACAATATCGTTGGAGTTGCCGACTCCGACGAGATCCTCGCCGGTCTGGTAACGGTTGAGGTTATATCGCAGAAAGCGGAAATATACGCGGTCGTCTTTGACCGGACGCAGCTTCATATCGCCTTTCGACAGAACCTGCATGTAGATATTGCCGTCCTCGTCGAGCTGATAGTAAGGAGCATCGGGGCCTACCTCGAAAGCGCTGTCAGGCGGTATCGAGCCTACGACACGATGGTCTGACAGATATAGGTTGACGGATTTGTTCTCATCGGAAAGCAAATCGGCAAACGAGCGCTTGTCATCGCATGAGCTTAACATAACAGCGGCCAGAAGCAGGCCGACGAGAGCGGTGATTGTCTGTTTCATTTATATAATGTTAGAGATAACAGTCGAATTCGGGCATTTTTTCAAGCAGATGGGCTATAGCGGCGTCGAGTGTGCCGTAGAATTCGCCGCCGGCGGCATTCAGGTGTCCGCCACCGCCGAAAGCTTCCTTGCAGAGCTTGTCGACAGGGAAAAGGCCCTTCGAGCGCATCGACACTTTTATGAATTCAGGCTCATCCTGCCTCATGAATACCGAATATGCAACCTCGGGTATCGACAGAGGCTTGTTGACCAGACCTTCCGTATCGCCGCGCTGATAGCAGAACCGCTGAAGCTCGTCGCTGTCGAGCACGATAACCGATGCCTTGTGGTCGGGATAGATGGTCATTTTCTCGGCCAACGCGTAACCGTGAAGGCGAAGGGTCGACTCTTTATTGGTGTCGAAAAGAATCTTGTAGAGCCTGTCTTTATCGGCGCCGCGCTCCATGAGGTCAGCGACTACGCGATAGATTCCGGGATCCTTGGCATTGTATGAGAAGGCGCCCGTGTCGGTCATCATGCCTGTCAGAAGCGACTCCGCCACCGTCATGTCAATATAACCGGCGAGTCCCAGATCAACCAGGACATTGTAGAGCAACAGACAGGTAGAAGAGACCTCGGGCCGGCTCACAATTATGTCGGCAAACGGATCGGGATTGAGATGATGGTCAATCATGACCTTCAGCGCCTTCGAGCCCGACAGCGCTTCTTCAAGACGGTCGACACGACGCGGTTCGTTGAAGTCAAGACAGAAGATAACCCCGGCCGACGACAGCAGACGGCGCACGGTCTCGGGATGCTGCGACGCAACCGTTATTTCGCGAATGCCCGACAGAAAGCCGAGACTTTGAGGCGGCATATCGGGAGTTACAACCCTGACGTCGCGGTGCCCCATGGCGCGGAGAACGCGAAGAAGCGACAGCGACGAGCCGATGGCGTCGCCGTCGGGCGACACATGGCATATAATCACCTTGCCTCCACTGAGCGAAAGCGCATGGTTCAGGCCTGAAAACTCAGCCGTAGTGAGTATTGTTGATGCTGATTCCATATATCAATCGGCAAAATTACTAAAAAGAAGCCGACCGCGCAACTCAATGCTGTTTACTTAGATGAAACCGGCGTCAGAAACGCTCTGGCGTAGGGACGTGCCTTCGGCACGTAGCATCGCAACAGACTGATTGCCAGCCGCATGTGAAACGTGCCAAAGGCACGTTCCTACGCCCGGACAGGATAATTTGCTCGGAAGAATTTTAAGTTAACAGCATTACCGCGCAACTCTACGCCGCAAACAGCCCCACAAAACGGCAGGGCAAGCATCAGATGCCTGCCCTGTAGTTTACAGTTGGTATCGGGGAAAGATCTAAAGTTTCATTTTATCAGCAATTTCTTGCCGTCACGGATGTAAATATTTCCGGGATAGAGCGTTTCGACTTTTCTTCCGAACAAATCGTAGGTAATGCCGTCCTGTTCATTTCCGTCAGTTGCCACACTTCCGACACCGGCAGCCGGGAAATCATCGGTCTCGATAAAATTGGTCATGTAATCCCAGCCCGGCGCCGTCACGTATTGCTGTTTCGTTCCAATCGGTATGTAGACAGGGATCGAAGGGTTTACACTTGTAAAAGGCGTTCCATCGGATTCATATCCTGATGCCGGAATACATGCGGGCGGAACAGTTGCCTTGCAGTAGATTCTTTGCAGACTGCCGCATAAAGCAAATGCCCGGTCGCCGAGGCTTTTGAGCGACGACGGCAGAACCACGGCAGTGAGCTTGTTGCAACTCTGAAACGCATCCTGCTCAATTGATTCCAATGTCTCCGGAAAATCTATATCTGACATTTTGGCCTGGTCGAATGCAAACTCCGCGATGGTAACGGCTCTGGAGGGAACATTCACTTTTTTCAAAGAAAAACAGCCTGAAAAGACACTGTTCGGAACGAGAGTCAAATTATTCGGCAAATGGGCTTCGGCGAGGGTCCAGATATTGTAGAACTGACCGCCTTCTGAACAAAGAGCGCAGTTGTCGGGCAGAATCGCCTTTTCAAGTGCAGAATTGGCAAACGCCATACATCCGAGATATTCCAGAGACTGAGGGAAGTTGATTTCGGATATTTTACAGCAGTAGAACGCTCCGCAGGCAATCGTTTTCAGCGACGAGGGCAACGTTATCCTGCCTGTCAGTCCGCGGCATTGATAGAAAGCCTGTTCACCGATCACACTCAGACTCTCCGGGAACACCAATTGTTCGGCTGTTAAACTTATGCAGTCCGTGAAAGCCGCTTTTCCGATTGTCTGTAAGGTCTTCGGGAATTTTATCTCTTTAAGCGCAGTCGCATAGGCTACTGCAAATTCGCCGATCTCTGTCACTCCATCAGGAAGAATCAGCTTTTCAAGCTCCGTCGTGGTTATCACCATAGTTTCCCAGTTGACCTGTGCGTCAATATGAAACAGGGCCTTGTCGGGGATTTTACCGTTTTCTACCGCAGCTTTCTCAAGGTCGATATTTTTCAGACGACCATTGAATGTCGCTTCCCACAGCGTATTGAAATCGGCCTCATTAACCGGCCCTTCAACCGCTATGGATTCTATCTCGTAGATTCTTTCACCGAGCACAGCTCCTAAAGTGCCGCTTTTCGACAGAACCGCATGGAAATAATCGTCGCTGTCGGTGCTTCTGCCTGAGACATTCTGCCTTACGCGCAGCTCAAATTCATGCGTGAAAGAATTATCCGACGGGCAGTATTCCTCTGTCAGCATGGGAGCAAGAGCGATTTCATCCTTGCCCGAAAGATTCGTAATGCTGGTATGAGCGAATGCCATGAAGGGCATCGTCATCGCAAGACACAATATTGATTTGACTATTCGATTTACCATTTGCCAATTTGTTTTATTGGCAAAAGTAGGTAGAAAATTCGGCATCACTCTCAACTTAAGTTGAAAAAAGATACTCCGGCAATTTTTTTGCAGATAAGGGGGCAAAACCTCACGACTTACCGGAGTCAACGTATCCGGCAAAGAGTAGCCGCACGCCTTTGGCACGCCACAAAAGCTTGACAATAAACCTATTACATCTAACACCTTAGAGGCGTGCCTCTATGCTATTAACTTAGATGAAATCGGCGTCAGAAACGCTCTGGCGTAGGGACGTGCCTTCGGCACGTAGCATCGCAACAGACTGATTGCCAGCCGCATGTGAAACGTGCCAAAGGCACGTCCCTACGCCCGGACAGGATAATTTGCTCGGAAGAATTTTAAGTCAATAGCCTTAGAGGCATGCCTTTGGCCATAGTCCCTGACAGATTTTCCTGCCAATTTATGCTGACGTATTTGGCTGCCTGAATTTTGGCCGTGCACATTCGATACCCCTCAAAAGCACGGATAACAAATCATTATTGTTTCTATTGTCAAGCGCGTCCCGCGCTTGATGGTGAATGGTCTGTTTGAGGTGGTCAGTCTGTAAGAAAATGTCAGTACTATAAACTTAAACATGCTCGGCGGCTGAACTTTTCGGCGTCGGCAGACCTTATATATTTGACTTCTAACAGATGCGGCATGGCCTATGCCACATTATAAAATACAATTATTATGAAAAAGACTATTTCGGCTTTCGGCCTGATGCTTATGCTTCTTGTCACAGCCTCATGCTGCAACAACCATCGGTGTGCCAACGTCACTCCCGCCAAAGGGGATATCGAAGAGACCTACACCGGCATTCTGCCCGGAGCCGACACTTCGGGAATCCACTACACCCTGACCCTTGATTATGACGACGACAGCCGAGCCACCACCGGCGACTATGACCTTCTGATGAGCTATACCACCAACGACGGACGTTCGGTCACCGACCGCTCGGAGGGGGACTTCAGCGTTGTCACACGCGAGAACGAGACATTCGTCAACCTCTCGCCCGAATTCAAATTCAGGACTGCCTCGGCCATGACTTTCAAAATCACGAGCGACTCTACCCTTCTGATGGTAAACGACAATTACGAGGCGCCCGACAGTGTCGCCCACTACACGCTCCATCTCAGCCATGTCGACCGCTGACACTGTCTCGAAGCTGTTTGACCTCACGGGGATGACAGCGCTTGTCACCGGCGGAGGCGACGGCATCGGGCGCGGCTGCTGCGAGATTCTCGCTGCTGCAGGAGCCAATGTCGTTGTCGCAAACCGGACATACGCCAAAGCCGAATCTGTGGCCGACGCAATAAACGCCGGCGGAGGTCACGCGCTCCCGGTCGGATGCGACGTGACCGACACTTCGGCCTGCGATGCCGCCGTCAAAGCCGCCATCGACAGCTATGGCGCCCTCAATATCCTTGTCAACAATGCCGGACACGGGGGCGGAGGCACCGAGAGTCCGTTCAACATCGATCTCGACTACGTCGAACGCATATATCGCGTCAATGTGTTCGCGCCATGGTATCTGACAAAGATTGCGGCTCCGCTTATGCAGACTGCCGGGTATGGCTCGGTTATCAACATAACGTCGATGAGTTCGGTCAACAACAGTCCGGGAATGTCGATCTACGGCTCGTCGAAAGCCGCGCTGAACCATTTGGCCGAAAATCTCGCCTACGATCTCGGGCCGATGGGAATCAGGATAAACAATGTCGGGCCGGGAGCTACCCGCACTCATGCATTGTCCACGGTAATGACTCCTGCTCTCGAGCGCCGTATGCTCGCCCATACTCCGATAAAACGGCTCGGCGAAGTCAGCGACATTGCCGCTGCGGTGCTGTATTTCGCATCCCCGGCCTCGGCCTGGGTCAGCGGTCAGACCCTCATGGTCAACGGCGGTGGCGTACAGACGCTCGACTGACACTTTTTCAACGCGAAAATCAGGTTTTTCCGCTCTTTTTCGCTAATTTTGGGTCGATGAAAGAAACAGATGTCCCGCACTATATCTACGAACTCACAATGGATGTTCGCGACTATGAGGTCGACTACGAAGGCATAGTCAACAATTCAGTGTATCTCAACTATATGGAGCATACACGCCATGAATTCTGCCGCCGGGCAGGCCTGACCTTCGAAGCCATGCACCTCAGCGGCATCGACCCCGTTGTGCGTCGCGCTGAAATCGACTATCTGTCGCCTCTGCGCTCAGGCGAGAGCTTCGTCTCGAAACTGGCGCTGGAGCGCCGCGGCCCGAAATTTATTTTCCGTCAGGATCTCTACAGGCTTCCGTCGGGGGAGCTCGCCGTCAGCGGACGTATAACAATAGTGTCAATTGTCAACGGGCGTCTGAGCCGCGGCGACGAACTTGGCGCCGCGTTCGCCAAAGAACTGGAGCGATGACCGACAGGCTTTATAAACTTGCCTTTGCCCGGCTGCGCGGCATAAAGCTGTCGATGGCCAGGATGCTGCTCGAACGGTGTGGCTCCGAAGAAATGTTCTTCACGATGACGCCCGCTCAGATCTCGGCCCTGATGGGCACCGGCGCCAAGATATTCGCCGACAGTCATCGCCGGGAAGCGCTCGAAGAGGCTCGCGCCGAGATGCCGTTCATCGAAGCGAACGCTGTCAGGATGCTATATTTTACCGATCCGGACTATCCCCGGCTGCTTCTCGAGTGTGACGACGCGCCCGTGGTTCTCTTCGCTCTCGGCGACCTCGATCTGAATGCCGTCAACTGCCTGGCTATCGTAGGAACGCGCCATGCGACCGTCTACGGCAACAACATGACCCCGCAGATTGTCGGCGGAATTGCCGAAAAGACCGATTCTCCTGTCGCCATCGTCAGCGGACTCGCTTTCGGCATCGACGTAGCGGCTCATCGGGCCAGCCTGAACGCCGGACTTCCGACAATAGCTGTAGTGGCCCACGGACTCAGCACAATCTATCCGTCGGCCCACCGCGGAGTAGCCGCCGAAATCATAAAGAAGGGGGGCGCCATTCTGACAGAATATTTCTCGTCTGACCCCATCCATAAAGGCAACTTCCTGGCCCGTAACCGGATTGTCGCCGGAATTTCACAGGCTGCCGTCATTATCGAGAGCAACATAAAAGGGGGCGCTATGTTCACCGCGCGCCTCGCCTCGGAATACGGCCGGTCGGTGTTCGCCCTGCCGGGACGCGTGACCGACAGCTTCAGTTCGGGGTGCAACAAGCTGATTTCCGACAACATCGCTCAGTTGTTGACCGGAGCCGACGACATAATCGATGATCTGCGATGGCACCGTCGGCCGGCCACGCCCAAACAGCAGGAACTGTTCGAAGAAAGAGATTCCGACACTCAAAAAATAATCGATCTGCTGACCCGGAAAGGAGAACTGAGCATTCAGGAAATCTCTCTGGCAACAGATATGCCGGCTCCGAGGCTTATGGCAAAGCTTATCGACATGGAGTTCGACAAGCTCATCGCCTCGCTTCCCGGTTCACGCTACCGTCTTGTTTAACGATCAAAAAACATTCCCCTGCCATGAAACGCTTCATTGAACCCAGCGAAATGATTATCAATCCCGACGGATCGATATTCCACCTCCACCTCCGTCCCGACCAGCTCTGCGACCGCATAATCCTTGTTGGCGACCCGGCCCGCGTCAATATCGTGGCTGCGAACTTCGACACCCGCGATTTTGAAGTGCAGTCGCGCGAATTCCATACTATCGGAGGCACCTTCCGCGGCCAACGCGTTATGTGTCTCAGCCACGGCATCGGGCCCGACAATATCGACATCGTCATCAACGAGCTCGACGCTCTGGCAAATGTCGACTTCGCCACGCGCGAAATCCGGGCCGAGAAACGCGTGCTGACAATGGTGCGCATCGGAACGTCTGGAGCCCTTCAACCCGAGCTCGACCTCGGCACGCCAGTCATCGCCGAGAAAGCTATCGGATTCGACGGTGTGCTGAACTACTACGCCGGACGCAACAGCGTTGCCGACCTCGACTTCGAGAACGCTTTCACCGCCGACACCGACTGGAACCCGCTCTGGGCGCGCCCCTACGTTGTCGACGCCGACTCCGAACTCGTCAGCCGGATCGGGCGCGACGACATGGTGCGCGGGAACACAATCTCGGCTGTAGGGTTCTACGGGCCTCAGGGGCGTGAGCTGCGCCTTCCGCTCGCCAATCCCGGGCTGAACAAGTCAATCGAGGATTTCCGCTTCAACGGGCGCAAAATAACGAACTACGAGATGGAATCGGCTCCGCTTCAGGGACTGTCGCGCCTCATGGGCCATAAGGCTATGACTGTTTGCACTATCATCGCCAACCGCATGAACGGGAATGCCCGCCCGAACTATAAATCGGCAGTCACCGACCTGATATCGACCGTTCTCGACCGCCTTGTCGACTGATTTTATCGGCCGGTCAGTCCGAAAGCTGAACCACAACGGCGCCAAAGGTGTTTTAAAGCTGTTACCAAACCTCTAAAAAACAACCGTTATGACACCTACTAATGATGACATCGCACGCCAAGACCTGAAAGTGTCGAAGCAAGCCGCCGAGCTCAGTGCCGAAGCCGCCAAAGAGGCCGCTGCCGCCCATAACTCCGCAGTTAAAGACAAAATCAACGACATCAAGAACTCTGCCACAGAGAAACTCTCGGGACTGGGCGAAAAGGCCAAAGGTATGGCCGCCGAAGCCCTCGAGAAAGGCGCCGACTTCGCCCACGGGCTCGCCGACAAACTGAAAGGCTGAAAACAGAATCACCGTTTACAGGCAGCTCCCGGCCCACCGGCAAAGGGAGCTGCTGATTTTATCTGCCGATTTGCCCGGAAAAGAATCTGATCAGGCGCACTATGACCCACATTCCGGCCAATGTGAGCACGATCAGCGCCGAAGCCGGAACGTCTATCACAGCTCCGAGAAACAGTCCGGCAGTGCAGCCGACAGCACTGACAGCAACCGACAGCCACAGCAGCGGCTTCATGCGCCCGACAAACATCTCAGCTATCATAACGGGCAATGTCAGCATCGACATCAGAAGCATTACGCCGACAAGTCTGATTGTCAATACAATGCAGACAGCCGTGAAAAGCGTCATGACCGTAGTCACACGCGTCACAGGCAATCCGGTGACCCGGGCGAAATCACGGTCGAACGCACAGGCCGTTACAACCGGGAAACGAACCGCGTAATAGCCGGTCAGAACCAGAGTGAAAACAGCGAAAGTCAGCAGATCGATCCGGGTGACCGTCAGTATATTGCCGAACAGGAATGCATTCAGCTCGGGGACATATCCCGGAGTAAGGAAAACAAACAGAACGCCCGCAGCCATGCCCAGAGCCCAGAACACAGCAACCGCCGAATCGCTTCTCACCTTCGAATGACGCTCGAGCCAGTCGACGCCAAGCGACGACCCGACAGCGACTATACCGGCAAGCAACACAGGGTTGAAGCCGAGAAAATATCCGAGACCGAGGCCGCCGAAACAGGCGTGGGTAACACCTCCCGCTATCGACACCAGGCGCCTCGTAACGACATAACAGCCTATTATAGCCGAAGCCACACTGACGAGCAGCACGGCAATCAGGGCATTGCGAAAAAAATCAAGTTCGAGAACGTTCACTTAATTCACTCTGACATTATCATTAAAACTTCGTCGCGAAGCGGTTCGGGGAGCGCTATGTGACGACTGACAAGACTCTCACACCATCCGGCTACGTCTTCGGGGCGCAGTGTCAGCAGAATATCGCGGAACAGTTCGATTTCAGCGTCTTTGTATTCATCGGCCGGGCGGCCGGCGAAAACGTCGAGCTCTTCGTCATCATAATAGACCGGCTCGCCGGCCGGAAGGCCCTTCTCGCAGACCGCATGACGGCCACAGCAAAACGGGCCGTGAGATACTTCGGTTGCCTCTGCCGAAGGCGCGTCGGGTTCTGCCGGGTCAGGACGGTGAGTAAGGCGCAGGATAACGCCCACAACAACGACAACAGCCAACAGAATCAGCGCTCCGGTCATGCCTCGCCTGTTTCGACAGGTTCAACCCGGAATCCGGCCGCGGCCAGATCGTCCCAGAACGAAGGATAACTTTTGTCGACAACCTCGGCATCGCGAACGATGATTCCCGGAATATAGCATGCCACAGGCGCGAGCGACATCGCCAGCCGGTGGTCGCCGTGGGAATCGAAAACCGGAAGTTCGGCCACCGGCTGCAAAGCGCCTTCCCACGACATGGTGTCGGCATCCGATTCGATGACGGCCCCGACGCGGGCAAGTTCCTCAATCAGTGCGGCAATGCGGTCTGACTCTTTATAGCGGAGAGTGGCTATGCCCGTGAAACGGAACGGGATCCTCAGCATGACGCAAGTCACAACAGCAGCCGGGACGAGGTCGGGTGTGGGTGAGAAATCATGACGCAGACGCGGTGACAGGTCAGGCGAGCCACAGAGGTCGGTGAATCCTTCTTCCCCTTCGAAGTCGGTAACCACTCCGAGATCGGCAAATAGTCCGGCGGCGGCGCTGTCGGGCTGCTTCGAATCTTCGCTAAGGGTGTCGAGGCTCAGGAAGCCGCTCGTCAGAGCCTCTATCTCATACCAGAAAGCGGCGGCACTCCAATCGGCCTCGGCTTCCTGACGGAAGGGTTTATATCGGCCAGGTTCAACCGTTATCGACGCTCCTTCGCGCGGCACCTCCTGTCCGTGGTCGACAACCATGACCATATTCTCGCGGTCGACTATGGCTCCTGCGGCTTCCATCATGGCTGTCGTCAGCCTGATATAAGGTTCCGAGGCTATCTCGCCTACCAGTCTGAGCCGTAGCGGCGAAGTCATTGTCGGTGCCACCATCAGCAGAGCCGATGCGAACTGGCTCGACATCTGCGGATCAAGATCTATCTCGCCTCCGCTGAGGCGGCGTCCGCGAATGCGCAAAGGCGCAAAACGCTCGGTCTCGGCGTATTCAATATCGGCGCCACAGTCGCGCAGAGCTTCGACCAGCGCCGCTATCGGACGCTGACGAAGCCGCTCGTTGCCGTCAATAACGACGTCGACGCCCTCGGTGGCCGCGAAAAAAGCTGTCAGAAAGCGTAGGGCCGTGCCACATCCGTGGCAGTCCACCCTACCCTCACACCGGCTCAAGGCTTCGATAAACACACGGGTATCGTCGCAGTCGGGCAGACGGTCGGGCGCTATGCCTCCTTCGGTCAGCGCAGCGATGACAAGAGCGCGGTTGGCCACGCTCTTGCTCAGAGGAAGCTTCACAGTTGCCTGCAGAAGATCCTCGGGGGGGAAAATACGCAGATCCATCAGTCGTCGAACTCAAGATCGCCGTTGACGATCTCGTTCCAGGGAAGGCCGTCTTTGGCAAGTTCGGCGAGGAAAGGATCGGGATCGAATTCCTCGACATTGCGCACGCCGGGGTTAACCCACTTTCCGGTCAGGAACATCATGGCGCCCACCATAGCCGGAACGCCGGTGGTGTAGCTGACAGCCTGCATTCCTGTTTCGAGATAAGCCTCGTGATGACTGCAATTATTATAGATATAATATGTCAGAGGTTTGCCATCTTTGTCTTTACCGGCTATGCGGCAGCCGATAGAAGTGTAGCCCGTGTAGTTCTTGCCGAGATCCTGAGGGTTGGGAAGAACAGCTTTCAGGAACTGAAGCGGAACAATCTTCGTGCCGTTGTAGTCGACCTCGTCGATGCGCGCCATTCCTATGTCCTGGATAACGCGGAGATGAGTCAGATATTCCTGGCCGAAAGTCATCCAGAAACGGGCGCGGCGGATAGTCGGATAGTTCTTGACAAGCGATTCGAGCTCTTCGTGATAGAGCAGATATGAATCGCGCGGGCCAATTTCGGGATAATTCAGCGAGCGGTGGATTTCCAACGGGCCGGTAGTCACCCACTGGCCGTCCTGATAGAAGCGGCCGTTCTGGGTTATCTCGCGGATATTGATTTCGGGATTGAAGTTTGTGGCAAAAGCTTTTCCGTGATTTCCGGCATTGCAGTCGACAATGTCGAGTGTCTCCATTGCGCTGAAATAGTGTTTAGCGGCATACGCCGTGAACACTCCGGTAACTCCCGGATCGAAGCCGCAACCGAGTATTGCTGTCAGTCCGGCCTTCTTAAAGCGGTCGGCATAGGCCCACTGCCATGAATATTCGAAATGGGCCACATCGCGCGGCTCGTAATTGGCCGTGTCGAGATAGTTGACGCCACATTCGAGACAGGCGTCCATAATCGTCAGATCCTGATAAGGAAGAGCGACATTGATGACGAGCTCGGGCTTGTGGCGGTTGAAAAGCTCGACGAGCTGTTCCACCGAGTCGGCGTCGACGCTGTCGGTGGTCACGTAAGGCTTGTTTATCTTTGCGGCCACGGCGTCGCACTTCGAGCGTGTGCGCGAAGCGATTACTATCTCACTGAACACCTCAGGGTGTTGGGCGCATTTATGGGCTACGACGGTGCCCACTCCGCCACAGCCGATGATGATGACTTTTGCCATTTTTCGGGAAGGGGTTGAAGGGTTGAACAGATTATTGGCGTCAAAGTTAGCGATTTCCCGCCACACGGCCAAATCGCGTTTATCAGTCGAAAGAGCGATCCCAGTCTTTCCAGACAGGCTCATAGCCCATCTGACGGATCTCTTCTGCCACGGCATGGGGCGAGCGGCTGTCGGTGACGGTGAACTGCTCGAGTTCGTGGCCGGCGGCAGCATAACCGCCAGGCTCGGTGCGACTTCCCGCGCTCATCGAAGTGACGCCCAGACGCATCATGTTGCGGCGGAACACGGGGTCTTCGCGGGTCGAATAGCTTATGTCGACATCGGCGTCAAAGAGCCGGAAGGCCATAGTGACCTGAGCCAGCTCGCGGTCCGACATGACGACTTTCGGCTGATAGCCTCCTTCGGCCGGACACATGCGCGGGAAGTTAACGCTGTAGCGCGTCTTCCAGTAGTTCCGGCGCAGGTAGCGGAGGTGACGGGCCATCATGGTTATGTCGGTGCGCCAGTCTTCGAGTCCGATAAGAACTCCCATTCCTATCTTGTGGACGCCGGCGGCTCCCATGCGGTCGAAACCGTTGACACGCCATTCGAAGAACGATTTCATTCCGCGCGGATGATAGTCGCGGTAGCGCTCGCGGTGATAGGTCTCCTGAAAGCAGACAACACCGTTAAGCCCCGAGCGGACAAGCCGCTCGTAGTGGGCCTGCTTCATCGGCATGACCTCAATCGTCAGATTGTTGAAATAAGGGCGCACGGTATGGAGGACTTCCTCGAGATAGTCGACGCCATTGAGACGCGGAAACTCACCCGACACAATCAGCAGATTCTCGAAAGGCGCGAGCCGGCGTATTGCCTCACACTCGGCCTTGACCTGCTCCTGGGTCAGGGTTATGCGATGAATCGGATTTGCATGGTTGAAGCCGCAGTAGACACATGAATTCGTGCATGCGTTCGACACATACATCGGAATATACATCGAGATTGTACGCCCGAAACGCTCAAGCGTCATTCGGTTGGCTTTCCGGGCCATAGGCTCGAGATAGGCTCCGGCGGCCGGAGAAATCAGGGCCATGAAGTCGTCGATGTCGAGATGTTCGCGCGAGAGGGCGCGCTCGACATCGGCGGCTGTCTTGGATGAGATGGCGGCGGTTGTCTCGTCCCACTCCCATTGTTGAAGTTCGTCAGAAAACATTATTTGGGACAGTCTTTAGCCATTTCTTTTGATATGCGCATGGCGCAGAAGTTGGGGCCGCACATCGTGCAGAAGTGGTCGTCGCTTTTGTGGCTCTCGACATAATACTGACGGGCGCGTTCGGGATCGAGCGACAGGTTGAACTGATCTTTCCACCGGAAATCGTAGCGTGCCTTGCTCATGGCGTCGTCGCGAACCTGAGCGCCCGGATGTCCTTTGGCGAGGTCGGCCGCATGGGCGGCGATCTTGTATGTCACGACGCCTACGCGCACATCTTCGAGACCGGGCAGAGCGAGATGTTCCTTCGGAGTGACATAGCAGATCATGGCTGTTCCGTAGCGCGCGATCTGGGCTGCGCCGATGGCCGAGGTTATGTGGTCGTAACCGGGGGCGATGTCGGTGACAAGCGGGCCGAGTGTATAGAAAGGCGCCTCGTGGCATTTCTCGATCTGCCTGTCCATGTTCTCGCGGATCTTCTGCATGGGGACATGGCCGGGGCCTTCGATAAGAACCTGGACATTGTGGCGCCATGCTATTTCAGTGAGTTCGCCGAGAACGTCGAGTTCGAGGAACTGGGCCTCGTCGTTGGCATCGTGAATAGAGCCGGGACGCATTCCGTCGCCGAGCGACACGGCGACATCATAGCGGGCCAGAATCTCGCAGATCTCGTCGAAATGAGTATAGAGGAAGTTTTCCTCGTTGTGGAGAACGGCCCAGCGCGTCATGATCGAGCCGCCGCGCGAAACAATGCCGGTCAGGCGTTCGGGAGCCATTGTGGCGTGAGCTTTCAGAGCGCCTGCATGGATGGTGAAATAGTCGACCCCCTGCTCGGCCTGCTCGATAAGCGTGTCGCGGTAAATTTCCCACGTGAGATCCATGACGCTTCCGTTGACCTTTTCGAGAGCCTGATAGACCGGCACCGTCCCTACGGGCACGGGGCAGTTGCGCACGATCCACTCGCGTGTCTCGTGGATATGGTCGCCGGTCGAGAGATCCATCAGCGTGTCGCCGCCCCAGTAGCAGCTCCAGACAGCTTTCTCTACCTCTTCGCTGATTCCGCTCGAAAGGGCTGAGTTGCCGATATTGGTGTTGAGTTTGACGAGGAACTTGCGGCCGATAATCATAGGCTCGGCTTCGGGATGGTTTATATTGGCGGGGATGACGGCGCGTCCTGCGGCCACTTCCTCACGCACTGTCTCCGGCGTTATATGCGTAGCGATTCCTAACGCCTTTGCGTTCATGTTCTCGCGGATAGCCACATATTCCATCTCGGGAGTTATGATTCCCTGACGTGCGAGAGCCATCTGGGTTATGGCGCGTCCGGGCTTTGCGCGGCGCGGAAGATGGCGGTTGGCGAAGCGGATTGAGTCGAGCGACCTGTCGGCTTCGCGTGCAAGCCCGTATTCGCTGGTTATCGAAGGCAGAAGCTCGAGATCGTCGCGGCGCTCTATCCACGATTCACGCATACGCGGCAAGCCTTTGTTGATATCGATTTTTATATCGGGATCGGTATAGGGGCCGCTGGTATCATAAACCATTACAGGAGCGTTCTCTTCTATGGTGCGGTTTCCGTCGGCATCGACCGTGACAGTTGGCGTAAGGTTCACCTGACGCATGGCCACACGCAATTCAGGGTATCGCTCTCCTTTAAGATATATCTTTTCGCTGCCGGGATAGGCGCGGAGGTTGATATTGTCGATTGTCATGATTCGGTTATGTTGGTTTATCGGTTTTTCTAAGGTCAGTTAAGGAAGTCGGTCAGCGGACTCGAAGCTACAGCCGAATGGCTTACCGACCCGAGACCGGCGAGATATGCGCGGCGCCCGGCCACTGTGGCTTCAGCGAAAGCGACTGCCATCTCCACAGGATTTCCGGCAACCGCGATGGCCGTGTTGACCAGAACTGCATCGGCTCCCATCTCAAGAGCCTCGGCAGCATGGGAGGGCGCTCCGAGACCGGCATCGACAACGACGGGCACACGGCTCTCGGCGATGATTATCTCGAGAAGTTCGCGGGTTTTCAGGCCTTTGTTGGTTCCGATAGGAGCACCGAGAGGCATAACAGCGGCCGTGCCGACCTCTTCGAGGCGTTTGCAGAGCACAGGATCGGCCTGAACATAAGGAAGCACATGGAATCCGAGGCGGGCAAGCTCTTCCGTAGCTTTCAGGGTCTCGACGGGATCGGGAAGCAGATATTTCGGATCGGGATGTATTTCAAGCTTGATGAAGTCGGTGCCGAAGACATCGCGGGCAAGCTGGGCGGCAAGCACAGCCTCTTTGGCATCGCGCACGCCGCTCGTGTTGGGCAACAGCTGAACATGGTCGCGGTTGAGATGGGCGAGCATTTCGTCGCGCTCGTCGTGTTCGAGATCGATGCGTTTCATGGCCACTGTGACCATCTGCGAGCCCGAAGCTATGATGGAATCGAGCATGAGCCGGTTTGAGGCGAATTTGCCGGTGCCGACAAAGAGGCGTGAGGTAAACTCGCGGCCTCCGATTTTGAGAATATCTTTCATTTCAGTGAATTTTCAAACGTTTCAATCACTTTAGCAGTATAAAACTCAGGGTTCTCGGCCCGCAGAATAGCTCCGCTCATGGCCACACCGTTGACACCGGCGGCCATCAGTGCGGAAACATCTTCGGCCGTAACGCCGCCTATAGCGACAACGGGAATTGTCATCCCGGCAGCTCTGACTTCCGACATGACGGCTGCCACTCCGGCAGTTCCGAGTATCGGCGAGAGATTCTTCTTGGTCTGAGTCGGTTTAACGGGGCCGAGGCCGACGTAGTCGACATCTATGCCGCGAAGGGCGAGGATGTCGGCGGCAGTGTTGGCCGTGCAGCCGATTATAGCGTGAGGGCCGAGCTTTTCGCGGGCCTCGCGCGGTGACATATCGTTCTTTCCGAGATGGACGCCGCTGACGCGCAGCTCATCGACAAGTTCCACACGGTCGTCGATGATGAGGAACGTATCGGTTTCGCGGCATAGAGGAATCAGCTCAAGGGCTGTTTTCCGCACTTCTTCGTCGGTGGCGTCTTTCATTCTGAGCTGAATCCAGCGACAGCCGCCGTCAATGACCATTCTGGCCTGTTCGAGCTCTGAATAGCGCTCTGAGGGATGGGTAATATATTGTAACATAATGAGAGATTTATCTGAAAAGTGAAATCTGCCGGGCCATATCTTCAACCGAGAGTGTCCATCCGGCCGAACCGAGCACGGCATATCCGGCAAACCTGTCGAGCCGCCCGACGTTTTCGGGGGTCACACCCCCGAGAGCCAGAACTCTGACACCGGCCGGAAGCTCTATCGCTGCGACATCGAAAACACCGCGATAGCCGTGCTTCGAGACGCTGTCGAAAACCGGGCTGAGCGTGACATAGTCCATGCCACGTGCATCGGCGACTTCGGCGAGCGAATGACAGGTTTTCGAGAGCGATCCACTATAATAGGCCGGAGGCTCGGGACATCGGCCGTTGAGATGAAGTCCGCCGAGATTGAATTCCGCGGCAAGATCGAAATGGCCGTGAAGACGCAGTCTGCTGTGATAGCGCTGCGGAATGCTCTCGATAAGGTTAAGCATGTCGCGCCGCGATGCTCCCGGATGGCGTAGATGCACGAAATCCCAACGGGCGTCGAGCAGCAGAGCCACGCGGCGAGGCTCATCGGGCAAAATCGCCTCGGGCGTAATCGCAACGCGTAGCTTATCCGCCATAAAACGCCTTTATTATCAGAATCTTGTCGCCGTCTGACAGCTTATGCGACTCGCGGTCGGAGCCTTTGACCACGACTCCGTTGACAGCCGTAGCTATTCCGCGCGGTTCTATTCCGTTGGCCTCGATAACTTCCGAAAGTGTGGCGCCGTCTGAGGCCTCGACAACGCTGTCGTTGATATATATCTTCATATTCGTTTGATTTTCTGTCGTTTCGGATCAAAGCCATGACAGACAGGGCCATGGCCGCCACCTGTTCTTACATCTGCTCCGGCGCGCAGAGCGCGGGTGACATAGAGTTTACCGCGGGCCACAGCCGTTGCCATATCGTCGCCGAGAGCGAGGCGCGCTGCTATGGCGGCCGACAGAGTGCAACCCGTTCCGTGGGTGTTTTGCGTCGGAACGGCATCGGCCCGAAGTTCCACAAGCTCGTCACTGCCAGAGTCCATAAACCTGTCCACCTTAAGCCCGGGAACTGCGTCGCTGTCGCCCCCCTTGAGCAGAATCGCCCGACAACCCATGGCGCGCAACGCGCGGGCCTGAGCCACCGGTTCTTCCTCACCGGTAAGAACGATGGCCTCGCTGACATTGGGAGTCACGAGAGCCGAAAGCGGGAAAAGCCGAGTGCGCATTATCTCGACAGCGTCGAGCTGAAGAAGCATATCGCCCGAAGTGGAAATCATAACCGGATCGACAACGAGGTTTTCGAGCCGCAGACGCTCTATCGCGCCGGCGACAGTTTCAACTATCGCAGCATCGAAAAGCATTCCGGTTTTAAGGGCAAGCGGCCTCACATCTGCCGCGACGGCGCGGATCTGAGCCTCGACAGCTTCGGCCGGGAGCCCCCACACACCCTCCACTCCCATGGTATTCTGAGCGGTAACAGCCGTTATGGCCGACATTCCGTAACAGCCCTCGGCGGCAAATGTCTTCAGGTCGGCCTGAATTCCGGCGCCCCCGCAGCTGTCGCTGCCGGCTATCGTCATAACGGGATAATAGGTATTAGTCATGAGTGCAGACATTTAGGGCGATGACCCACGGAGGCTGACTCACAGACTTGCGACTCCCTTCGGCGGCATTACCCGCATCAGGTTATATGGGTATAAATCTCAGCCACACCGTCGTAGGGTTAGAATCAGGCGTAGCACCCCGCTGTCATCAAAAATATTCGCAAATATATCATTTTAAGCCCGAAAAGACATTTAGTTAAAACATATTAACAGGCACGGGCAAAAATATTGCCCGAATGTCGTCATACTTTTGCATCATAATCAACAAACTCTCTTCAAGATATGAAACAGATAACATCAAACGACACTATTTTCGCCACCGTCCGCGGCCGCAACAGCATCATCGCGAACCTCCGCCTCTGTGGCATGAATTCTATGGCAGACGTCGTAGCTTCGGTGCGCGATGCTGTCGGCGAAGGTTGCGGACTGCTGACCCTGACACTGCGCAACGGCTCGCAGGGCTGGACCGACCGCCGCTCAATCCTGTTCGCATAAATCCCTTCAATACACAAACACACCCGGCAGAGCGCCCCTACTCAATAAAAGGGGCGCTCCGACAATCTTTTTCGGGAACAATCGGCGCCCCGCATTTGTATTATATAAAAAGCGTTAAACAATACTGATATGAAACAGAATTCACAATGGTTCTCGGCAGCACTGACGCTGATTGCCGGCATCGCACTTCTAATTATGGCAGGACACACGTCGCTGCTGAACTTCGTAGTCCAGATAATCGGTGTTCTCATAGGAATCGTTGGATTAGGCGCATTTCTGGCGCAGTCTTTACAGCGCAAGGAACGGCGCAATCCCTGGTGGATGGTTGCAGGCGTAGCCGCCGTAGGCATAGGACTGTGGCTGATGTTCGATCCCGAATTCTTCGTCAGTTTCACCGTTTATCTTCTGGCCGTCGTCATTATCCTATCGGGCTTATGGCATATTTTTTCACTCGCGGCATTCAAGCGGCAGATCGCCGTGCCTATATGGCTGTGGATCGTTCCGGCCCTGCTTATCGTAGCCGGCGTCTCGTGTCTTGTATTCGCAATCAAGATAACGGTGTCAGCAATCGTGCTCATAACGGGTATATGCCTTATTTTCAGCGCATTCAACAGCTTTGGCGAAAGTGTCAACAACATGCGAAACAAACAGTTGCCGACATCGGCGAAAAGCGTCGGGACGGCCGAAAAGAAGTAGCGCGCCAATGTTTGGCGGTTGGGAATAAATCGCTACCTTTGTCGTCGTTATGAAAGAGTATATCATCGAAAACGCGGCCGACGTCGACCGCGTGGCCCGCGAATTTGTCGCTGAAATGGGCGACGAGACCGTCTATGCCTTCTACGGCGAGATGGGGGTAGGAAAAACAACGTTCATCAACGCCCTCTGCCGGACTCTCGGAGTAGACGCCGACGAGACATCATCGCCGACATTCGCCATTATCAACGAATACCGCTCCGACACAACAGCCGAGCTCATCTATCATTTCGACTGCTACCGCCTCAAAGACTACGAGGAAGCTCTCGAGATCGGCGCCGACGACTATATGGAGTCAGGAGCTATCTGCCTTCTCGAATGGCCCGAGAACATAGAGGAAATCCTTCCTGACGATACAGTTAAAGTCCGGCTCGAGGAGCTCGCTGACGGCCGTCGGCGCATGACGGTCGCTCTTCCCGAATATGAGGATTGATCTCGCCGAGACAGCCTCGACAAACAGCGCCATGGACGCCGACGCGCCCCACGGCACTGTTGTCAGCGCCTACAGCCAGACCGCAGGGCGCGGTCAGCGCGGAAACAGCTGGGAAAGCGCTCCGGGCCTCAACGCAACGTTTTCGGTTATGCTGAGGCCCCGTAATATGCGCCCCGACGAGCAGTTCGCCGTCAGCGAGGCAGTGGCTCTTGGCGTGGCGGATGTCGTCGAGCGATATGTCGGCCCTGACAGCGTCGCCGTCAAATGGCCAAACGACGTCTATGTCGGCAATCTTAAAATCTGCGGTATCCTGATCGAGAACAGCATTGTCGGACAGGAGCTGGCATCGTGTGTGGCGGGAATCGGCCTGAATGTCAACCAGGAGAGATTCGTCAGCGACGCGCCTAACCCAGTGTCGCTCTTTCAACTGACGGGGCGGCGCTACGATGTCGGCGCGATCGTCGACGAGGTCTCGGAAGCCATTCTCAACAGATTCAGCCGCTGCCGCGAGCTCCACAATGAGTATCTCGGGCGGCTATGGCGCCGCAGCGGCCTATACCTATGGGAAGAGCCGGGCGGAGAGCCGTTCGAGGCGTCGATAGCCGACGTCGCCATGACCGGACATCTGACTCTGCGCCTCGCCGACGGCACCCTCCGGCGCTATTCATTCAAAGAAGTGCGTCCTGTCGGCTATAAGAACTGATTACCGGTTTGCGGGATAACCGATCGGATTATTGAGAACGGGAATCTGCGACGGGGTGAGCTTCAGAGCCTTGGCCAATGCAGCGATATCCATTGTGGCTCGCGGCACGGTAGCCAGTCCGGCAGCTGTCACCGCAAGATTCAGGTTCTCGCAGGCTATGCCGGCGTCGATAGCGCAAAGGCTCATTGCCATCTGATCGCTGAGCTCGGGAAACCGCGAGCGGTCGGCCACAAACACAATCGAAACAGGCGCATCAGTAACAAACTCCTGAACCGGAGTGCCTTCGCCGCGCGAAGCGAGCAGTCCGCGCAGGTCTCCTCCGGCCACAGGTTCGAGAGTGTTTGCAACATTGTCATAGCGGTAAGCGGCCTCGGCGGTAAGCACGTATGCCGAAATCTCCTGGGCGTTAAGTCCGGTCGGGCTTGTCAGCTTCGACTGTCCGGGACGGTTCACACCGACAGCGCTCCACAGAAGCTGGCTCAACTGTTGGGGACTGACTGTGCGGCTGCTGTCGAATTCGCGCAGGCTATGGCGCTTGTTAAACACTTCATTGACAGGCATTCCCCCTGTAACGGCGGGAGCGGGCAATTTGATCTGTGAGGTTGCTGATAATGACATTGAGGCAAACAATAAAGTTACGATAATACTTCTCATTTATTCTAAATAGAATGAAGTGCAATATGTTTTGTCGGCATACAAAGTTACAACGAAAAGGGCGCCACGGCTGTTAAGGAGAGTTAAAACAGCCGCCTGTTTCAAGAATTTGAGGTAAATTGCCGTCTCAAACATCGCAACCTAAGCCAATATGAAACTCAATATAATACGCAATACAGCACTCGCGGCATTCATGGCAATTTCTACGGCGCTCCAGGCCAAGGAGCCCGGAAACGTCACATTCGCCCTCGTCGGCGACATAATGATGGGCACTACTTTCCCTGAAGTCCAGGGTGATCCATATCTGCCGGCGAACCAGGGCCGGAATCTTTTCGACGACGTCAGGCCCCTGCTGGTCGGCGCCGACGTCGCCGCCGGCAACCTCGAAGGAGTTCTGCTTGAGAAAGGTGTCGGAAAAGCCAAGAACTGCGTCAATCCTACGCAATGTTTCGTGTTCAGAATGCCCCCCTCGTATGTGCGGAATCTGTCAGACGCCGGCTTCGATCTTCTCAGCATAGCCAACAACCATGCCAACGACTTCGGTGCCACAGGCGTTTCATCAACAATGAAGACCCTCAAGGAAGCCCGCATAATGTATTCGGGCAATCCGCAATGTCTTTATGCCATCGTCTACCGCGGAGGCAAAAAAATCGGCTACGCGGCTTTCGGCCACAGCCGCGGGCTTTCGTCGATAATGGATCTTGAAGAGATGAAAAAGCTCGTGTCGAAGCTCGACAAGGAATGCGACATCGTCGTTGTTTCATTCCACGGTGGAGGCGAAGGTAAAAGCTACACCCACGTCACAGGCCAGATGGAAAACTTCTTAGGCGAACAGCGCGGCAATGTCAGGGAGTTCGCCCATGCCGCCGTCGACGCAGGCGCCGACGTCGTCTACGGACACGGCCCGCACGTCACCCGCGGCATGGAGCTATACAAAGACCGCCTCATAGCCTACTCTCTCGGCAACTTCGCCACGCCCTATCGGGTTACGCTGACAGGCATATCGGGACATGCACCGGTTCTGACGCTTGAGACCGACGGCGAGGGCCGCTTCGTGACCGGCAAGGTCAATTCGTTCATCCAGCAGCGCGGACGCGGCCCGATGACCGACCTTTCGAACTCCGTGGCCCGGCAGATCGCCAATCTCTCGGCGGCCGACTTCCCCGAGTCACCGCTTATGTTCGGCCCCGACGGCACCATTTCAGTCAGAAAATAACCGCTACGCGCCCGTTCGACCATGAGCGACACAAGAGCAGAATCGGCCCCATGGCCCGTCAGAGTAATCAGATTCTACGTCGACGGCTTCCGTCAGATGACCGTAGGACGCTCTCTGTGGCTGCTCATAATAATCAAACTGATAATAATCTTCGGCGTTCTGAAACTCTTCTTTTTCCCCGACATTCTCGAAAGCCGCTACGACAGCGACGCCGAACGTTCAGAAGCCGTCAGGTCGTCGCTCATCGACAGAAGCCGCTGACCGCCCCCGGCATTATCCCCGCTATTTCCCTTACTACCATAAAAAACCAACAGTAAAATGGACAATTTAATGAGTCTGGTCGACTGGTCGAGAGCGCAATTCGCCCTGACAGCCATGTATCACTGGCTGTTCGTGCCGCTGACGCTCGGCATTTCGATCATTGTCGCCGTCATGGAGACTATCTATTACCGGACACGCTCGGAGCGCTGGCTGGCAATAACAAAATTCTGGATGCTGCTCTTCGGAATCAACTTTGCCGTAGGCGTCGCCACCGGCATAATCCTCGAATTTGAGTTCGGCACAAACTGGAGCAACTACAGCTGGTTTGTAGGCGACATTTTCGGAGCGCCGCTGGCCATCGAGGGTATTGTCGCTTTCTTTATGGAATCGACTTTTATCGCCGTCATGTTCTTCGGATGGAAAAAAGTCGGCCGCGGCTTCCATCTCGCCTCGACATGGCTCACCGCATTGGGAGCTTCGCTGTCGGCCCTGTGGATTCTCGTAGCCAACGGCTGGATGCAATATCCCGTCGGCATGGAGTTCGACCCCGAACAGATGCGCAACGTGATGACCGACTTCTGGGCAGTCGCATTCTCGCCTGTTGCCGTCCACAAATTTTTCCACACGGTTTTCAGCGGCTGGACACTTGCCGGAATCTTTGTCATAGGTGTCAGCTGCTGGTTTCTGCTGAAAAAGCGCAACCGTCAGATGGCCCTCGATTCAATAAAGATCGGCGGCATTGTCGGCTCGGTCGGACTGCTCATAACCCTTTGGATGGGCGACAGCTCATCGGTCGACGTGGCCCGTGTCCAGCCCATGAAACTCGCCGCTATGGAAGGTCTTTATGAAGGAAGCTGCGGAGCTCCGCTGACAGCCGTCGGCATCCTCAATCCCGAAAAGAGCTACAGCAATGACGCCGACCCATATCTTTGGCACATATCGATTCCGAAAGGGCTGTCTTTCCTCGCCAACCACGACATGGACTCATTTGTCCCCGGCATCAACAACCTTGTCGAGGGCTATGAGATAAACGCCTGCGGCGACACCGTCGCCACTACCTCCTACGCCGAACGCATAGCGATCGGCAAACGCGCCCACGAAGCCCTGCGCGCTTTCGACCGTGCCATGGCCGCCGGCGATAAAGCCGCAATGGACTCTGCCCGGCTCGTCATCAAAGAGAACTACAAATATTTCGGCTATGGCTATCTCGACAGCCCCGAAGAAGCAATTCCGCCGGTGGCCGTCACCTTCTACTCGTTCCACATCATGGTTATCATCGGCGGCTATCTGGTTGCTTTCCTCCTGCTGGTCATGATTGCCGTCTATAAGAAGCCGTCGATGTTCGACCGGCGCTGGCTCCAGTGGCTCGGAATAATCTCGATTCCGCTCGTATGGATATGCAGTCAGGCCGGATGGCTCGTAGCCGAGTTCGGCCGCCAGCCATGGGTCATTCAGGACATAATGCCCTGCAAAGCCGCCATTTCGGCCATATCGACAAGCGACGTCATCATTACTTTCGTTATCTTCGCTGTAGTGTTCACAGCCCTTCTCGCCGCTGAAATCAGCATAATGTGCCGCCAGATATCCAAAGGCTCGAAAGCCGATTATTCACCCTCAAACACCGCTGAAAAATGATGATCCATCTTCAGACCTACTGGTGGCTGCTCGTCAGTGTGCTCGGAGCAGTGCTCGTGTTTCTTCTCTTCGTTCAGGGCGGCCAGACACTCCTGCTGACCTCCGACCCGCGGAAAGACCTGATGGTCAAATCGCTGGGGCATAAATGGGAGCTGACATTCACGACCCTCGTCACTTTCGGAGGCGCCTTCTTCGCATCGTTCCCGCTGTTCTACTCGACAAGTTTCGGCGGAGCCTACTGGCTCTGGATGCTGATTCTGTTCAGCTTCATATTCCAGGCCGTCAGCTATGAGTTCCGGGGCAAAAGCGGCAACATATTCGGCACGCGCACCTACGACATATTCCTGTTTGTCAACGGCTGTATGGGAACAATCCTGCTCGGTGTAGCCGTAGCGATGTTCTTCATTCCCAACGACTTCACTATCGATATGAACAACCTCGTCGGAGCCCGCAGCAACGTAATCAGCCACTGGGGAGCCGCCCACGGGCTTGAGGCCATCTGCAACTGGTTCACGATTCTGATGGGCGTCATGGTTCTCTTTCTGGCCCGCACTCTCGCATCGCTCTATTTCATCAACAATATCGAAGCCGACAGCGCTTTCTACAACCGCATGAAACGCTCTGTCGCCGTCAATGGCGCAATATTTGTGGTGCTCTTCCTCGCTTTCATGGCAGCGCTCCTTTTGAAAGACGGCTATCAGCTCGTCGAAGGAAGCCGCAACGAATTCGAGATTGTAGGAATGAAATACCTGACCAACTACTGCACCCTCTGGTGGACAGCCGTCCTATGGGTTGCCGGAGTTGCCATGGTTCTCTACGCTCTCGGACGCACAGTGTTCTCGAAAAAACTCTATAGAAAAGGTATCTGGTGGGCCGGAATAGGCACGATACTTGTCGTGCTGACGCTCTTCTGGGTTGCCGGATACAACAACACCCCCTATTATCCGTCGGCCGACCTGGCCTCGTCACTGACAATCTACAACAGCTCGTCGTCGGAATTCACCCTGACAGTGATGAGTTGGGTTTCGATACTCGTGCCTTTCGTTGCCGGATACATAGCATACGTCTGGTATGCCATGGACCGCAAGAGCAACAGCTGACCGACAAAACCTGACTATATAAAACCAACCTAAATCACAATTATTCATCATTATGAAGAAAATCTTCTCTGCAATTGCCCTTCTGGCAGCCGTAGCTTCAGGTAGCGCAGCTCCGGGCTATCATTCGATGAGGGTAAACCTCAACGACGGCAGCAATGTCGAAGTCAATCTTGCCGCAGAAATGAACGCGTCGTTCACAAAAGATAACTTTGTTATTTCCGGCGGCGAAAACGACATCAAGGTTCCGCGCGCCGATATCAAATCGTTCACTTTTCATGAGGCAGCCCGCGACGGCATCGAAAACGTCGGAGCCGACAACGCCGCCCCTGTCATCGACGGCGACAGCATGACGTTCGGCAACCTTCCCGAAGGATCGGTCATCGCCGTCTATGCCGTCAATGGCGCGCTTCTGTCGCAAGTCACCGTTTCGGGCAACTACGTCCTCAGCCTCTCGTCTCTGCCGGGCGGCACGGTTATCGTGAATGTTAACGGAATCAGTTACAAAATTGCCCTGACGAAATGAAAAAGCAGCTTATGACAATCGGCGCCCTCTGCGCCGCCACCGTGGCCATTTACGCAGCCAGCGACCGCCTCGACATATTCGACAAAGCCGGGAATTTCGTTTCGGTAATGGTCAACGACATCAAGAGTATAACCCTCGGCGAAGGCAACGATACCGACGGCTTCACCACAGTCAATGTCTCGACAACCTACGGCGACAAGGACTGCGAAATCTCGTCGGTCGACAAAATCGCCTACACTCCCGTCGACGAATCGATTCCCAACGAAATCGCCACCTCCGACGCTCCGAACGCACGTGTAGTCCTCTACGACTGGCGCAACAACACCGACTATAACGGCGAAGCCACCCTCGACCCCGACAAACCCGCCGACTGGCACGGATGCTACGCCGACTGCAATCCCCATTTCCTCATCAAGACCGACAAAGGATTCGCGTCGACTTTCGGTGTGCGCGGACAATATACAGGCAAGATCTATACCGACGACCCGAACTTCATTTTCTGGAGCGACAAAGATTCAAATCTCCTGGGTCTCGACTCTTATTCGTTCGATATGCCTTTCGAACCTGTCGTGATCTACGCCAATTCCGAAGAGCTGACTACTTATGAAGGCAAGCCCTTCTTAGGCACCTACACCGGCGCGATAATTTCTACCGGCGACCGACGCCTCACCCACAAGGCAGCGGTCTCGCTCAACGCCGAGTTCAAGGCCAACGGAACATACGTCATGAAGTCGACCGACAGCAATAACTTCGACTTCCTCGATCTCTATACCTGGAACGAAGAGAATAACTCGTTCGAATATGTGCCATACTCAGGGCCGCTTCTCAACGAAATCGACCTCGAGATCAAGACAGGCGTCAAAGGTCGCTTTGTCGAAGGAGACGTGCTTTTCGCCGATTTCCACAATATTATCACCGACAAGCCCGAGAACACTGTCCACTATATCGCAGCTAAAGGCAACAACGAATACACAATTGCATCGGCCGACGATTTCGACAAGCGTGTTCTGATTCAGGCAATGCCGACCGACGGCGGAAAGGCCCGCTATTACTTTATCGAATACGGCGGAGCGCCTGTTGAAGTGACAATGGAATATTCCTCGGGCAGCAACATCGGCGAGAGCTCTTCGGCTATGGCAAGCGCTAACGGCGAGAAGCTCTTCAAATATGACAACAACGGCGACGGCAATCCCGTCTTTACCTTCCGCGGTTCGGAATACGGCACATACACCGGCTCGGGCGACGCTCTCGCTCTCGACGGATTCGGCGGACTGACTCTGGGCCAGACCACAGGCAAATACACCATCAGCGGCGGACTCGTCACCGCCACCATCGGCTCTGACACACGCATCTTCGTCATCAACAAAGAAGCCAAGACCTACACCGAAATGACCGCGGACACCTGGGACGGTCAGCCTCAATACACCAAAGAGGATGCTGTCGGCGCATACGCAGCCGAAAATCAGGCAAGCGAAAGCTCAATGACCATAGATTTCGACAAGAACTTCGCCGGCAACGACGCTCCCGGAACGGCCTCGGTAAGATTCAAAGTCAAACGTCACGACGGCTTCGGAAACGGCTGGAGCGACCTTATCGCAAGCTCGGGAAGCTATATCTACAACGCCGCCTCGAAGACAATCGTGATCACCAATGTCTATATGGGCACCTCGGCAACCGCCTCCGGACGCCGCAATATAGTGCTGAAAGTGTCTGACGACCTGCTGTCGATGTGGATCGATGACACCGATGAAGACCGTGTCTACGGCACCGGCCGCGATGGTTCATATCTGCTCACCGGCACAACCAACACGCTGACTGCACCCGCACCCGCTATCGAGCTCGCCGCCAAATATACCGGCAAGCCAAACATAGAGGCATTCGAAAACACGACGCCTGCAGATGCCACTCTCACATTCAGTACTGACACACAGAAAGCTCATCTGTCTGTCTTCGGAATGGGTACTTCATTTATTGATCAGGAAGTCAGCTATACTCTCGAAGGCAATACGGTAACGCTCGTCGATCTCACCAGCTATCCTGATGCTTTAAATCTCAGCATTACGGCCAAAGTAAATCTCGAATTTACAATCGGCGACGACGGCAATCTGACATCCACACAGAAGATACCTTGTATTGCCATGGGAATACAGTTCCCCGTCGACTTCTCGTCTGACTCGCTGAAGCCTGTCCAATAAAAGATTTTCCTACTGATATTCACTGCCGCCCGGCGCCTCAGAGCTTCGGGCGGCATTTTTTTCACACGACAGGGCGATTATGTCGCCCTTTTTGTTTAACTTTGCAGATAATAATTGTCAGCCCTTGAAAGTCAAGATCCACAGAGAAGGTATTAATATTCTGCTGATGCTGCTGCTCATATTGGCGGTGGTCAACACAACTGCGTGGCTTTTCATCCGTCCCGCGGTACTGCCTATCATACTGTCGTCGCTTTCGGGAGCTGTTTTTCTGCTGATTCTGAATTTCTTCAGATCGCCGCGTCGCGTCTATCCCGGAAAGGCTACCGACGACCTTGTTGTATCGTCGGTCGACGGCACGGTGGTTGCCCTTGAGGAAGTCAACGAAACTGTCTATCTCAAACAGCGTTGCATTCAGCTGAGCGTGTTCATGACGATTTTCAACGTCCACGCCAACTGGTTCCCTGTCAAGGGAGAAGTGCTGAAAGTACGCCACTTCCATGGCCGCTTCATGAGCGCCTATCTGCCGAAATCGAGCCGCGAAAACGAACATTCGAGCGTGCTGATAGCCACAACGTCCGGCCAGCAGGTTGTTGTCAATCAGGTTGCGGGAGCCGTTGCCCGCCGCATAGTGACCTACGCCGAACCGGGCGACGACTGCGACATCAACGAGCACATGGGATTCATAAAATTCGGCTCGCGCGTCGACATCTTCCTTCCTCTGGGCACTGAAATCCTCGTGAAAATCGGCGACAAGACCACAGGCGGCATAACGCCGGTGGCCCGCCTCAAAACTTCGAAATAATGGGTATCAAACGGCATATTCCCAACACTATAACGTGTTGCAATCTCATCAGCGGCGCAATGGCCTGCATCGCTGCTTTCCACGGCTCGGCCCCGTTCTGGGGGCTCACGGGCTATCAGTGGGCTTTCATCTTAATCGGCGCTGCCGCCATATTCGACTTCTTCGACGGTTTCGCCGCCCGCCTTCTCCACGCCTACTCGGCCCTCGGCAAGGAACTCGACTCGCTCTGCGATCTCGTCAGCTTCGGGCTTGCCCCGGCAATGCTCGTCTACAACGTCATGGCCGAAGCCAACGGCGGACGATGGACATGCTGGCTCGCAATATTCATCGCCGTCATGGGCGCCCTGCGGCTCGCCCGATTCAATATCGACGACCGCCAGACGACCTCGTTCATAGGGCTTCCGATTCCCGCCAACGCCATTTTCTGGATTGGAGCTGTAGCATGGACGCAAGCCCACGGCTATCCCGGCGACGGCCCTGCGATTCTCTTCATAATCGCCGTTTCGCTGCTGATGGTCAGCAATATAAAGATGTTTTCACTAAAGTTCAAGACATGGAACTGGCGTGATAACTTCCGCCGCTACGTTCTGATAGCGGCAACCCTGATATTCTTTATTACCGACGGAATTCCCGGGCTTGCATGGACAATAACGTTCTATGTCCTGCTGTCTGTGCTGCTGGGCCTGCTGCTTCCCGGACGCGAATAAATCCTCAGGTTTATTAACTCTCTAATCCTCTGATGTTTACGCTTTAAAAGGGCGCACGGTCAACCATGAATCCATTCGTACATCTCCACGTCCACACACAATACTCCCTTCTCGACGGCCAGGCGGCAATCAAAGACCTGGTTGACAAGGCTATAGCCGACGGAATGCCGGGTATCGCCATCACTGACCACGGCAATATGTTCGGCATCAAGGAGTTCACCAACTACATCAAGAAAGTCAACTCCAAGCGCGAAAAAGACCAGCAGTTCAAGGCAATCGTGGGATGCGAGATGTATGTGGCGCTCGAGTCGCTCCACAAGCAGGTCGACAAGAAAGACACAGGCCGCCATCTTATCGTTCTGGCTAAGAACCTTACGGGCTACAAGAATCTTATCAAGATTGTCTCTCAGGCCTGGACCGAAGGATTCTATATGCACCCCCGCACCGATCTCGAAGCACTGAAAGCCCATCACGAGGGACTGATTGTCTGCTCGGCCTGTCTCGGCGGCCAGCTTCCGCGACTGATTCAGGCGGGGCGCATAAAGGAAGCCGAAGACCACGCCCGATGGTTCAAAGAGGTGTTCGGCGACGACTACTACATAGAGCTTCAGCGCCACAAGACCGACAAACCGGGAACCACAAACACCGTCTATGAGATTCAGCAGCAGGTCAACCCTGTGCTGATCGATATTGCGCGCAAACTCGACATAAAGCTCGTGGCCACAAACGACGTCCACTTCACCAACGAGGAAGACGCCGAAGCCCACGACCGCCTTATCTGTATCTCGACAAACTCGAACCTGACCGACCCTAACCGAATGCACTACACAAAGCAGGAGTGGATGAAGTCGACAGCCGAGATGAACGAGATTTTCGCCGACATCCCCGAGGCACTTACCAATACTCTCGAAGTTGTCGGTAAGGTCGAGAACTATTCCATCGACCATCCGCCTATCATGCCATTCTTCGAGATTCCCGCCGATTTCGGCACCGAAGAAGAATACCGCAGCCGAATAACCGAGCAGGAACTCTTCGACGAGTTCACGCGCGACGAGAACGGCAACGTCGTTCTCTCACCCGAAGATGCCCGGAAGAAGATCGACAAACTCGGAGGCTACGAGAAGCTCTACCGCATCAAGTTCGAGGCCGATTATCTGGCCAAACTCGCCTGGGAAGGTGCCAAGAAACGCTATGGCGAGATAACTCCGGAGCTGAAAGAACGAATCGTGTTCGAGCTCCATATAATGAAGACGATGGGCTTCCCGGGCTACTTCCTCATCGTGCAGGATTTCATCCGCGCGGCCCGCGAGGAACTCGGCGTCAGCGTCGGCCCCGGCCGAGGATCGGCAGCCGGAAGCTGTGTGGCCTACTGCCTCGGAATAACCCAGATCGACCCCATAAAATATGACCTCCTTTTCGAGCGCTTCCTGAATCCCGACCGAATCTCGCTCCCAGATATCGACATCGACTTCGACGACGACGGCCGCGAAGAGGTTCTGCGCTATGTCACCCGGAAATACGGCGAAGAAAAGGTTGCCCATATCATCACTTACGGCACAATGGCTGCTAAGCTGGCCATCAAAGACGTTGCCCGCATCGAGCAGCTGCCTCTGAGCGAGAGCAACCGGCTGACCTCGCTCATCCCGGCCCACATGCCCGAGGTTAACGGCAAGGAGCTGAAACCGACGCTGAAAAACTGCTATGAGCACGTGCCTGAGTTCAAGCATGAGCTGGCCGTCGGTCAGCCGCTGGTCAAGGAGGTGCTTGAATTTGCGCGGCGACTCGAAGGAAATGTCCGCAACACGGGCGTCCATGCCTGCGGAGTCATCATCTGCCGCGACGACATAACCGACTGGGTACCTGTTTCGACCGCCGTCGACAAGGGCGCCAACGGCGAGAAGAACAAGCTGATCGTAACCCAGTATGAGGGCAGCGTCATTGAAGACACCGGCCTCATAAAAATGGACTTTCTGGGGCTTAAGACACTTTCTATAATAAAGGAGGCGCTCCACAATATCAAGCTCACCACCGGCGAAGACGTCGACATCGACAACATCAGCCTCGAAGACCCCAAAACCTATCAGCTTTACTGCGAAGGCCGCACAGTCGGAACGTTCCAGTTCGAGTCGGCCAATATGCAGAAATATCTGCGCGAGCTCCAGCCCTCGACCTTCGAAGACCTCATAGCGATGAACGCCCTCTACCGGCCGGGGCCTATGGACAACATTCCCGACTTCATCGCCCGCAAACAGGGGCGCAAGCCGATAACCTACGACATTCCGGAGATGGAGGTGTATCTGAAAGACACCTACGGCATCACGGTTTATCAGGAGCAGGTCATGCTGTTGTCGAGACTGCTCGCCAACTTCACCCGAGGCCAGAGCGACACCCTGCGCAAGGCGATGGGTAAGAAGCTCATCGACAAGATGAACGCCCTGAAGGAGCTGTTCTTCGAAGGCGGCCAGAAAAACGGCCACCCGAAAGAGATTCTCGAGAAAGTATGGACAGAATGGGAGAAATTCGCCCAGTATGCCTTCAACAAGAGCCACGCTACCTGCTATTCATGGGTAGCGTTCCAGACTGCATGGCTTAAAGCCAACTACCCGGCCGAATATATGGCCGCCGTGCTTACGCGCAACCTCAACGACATCAAGAAGCTGACTGTGTTCATGGACGAGTGCAAAAAAATGCACATCAAGGTCATGGGGCCTGACGTCAACGAGTCGTATCAAGGATTCGGTGTGACCAGACAGGGCAACATCCGTTTCGGCATGGGCGCCATCAAAGGTGTCGGCGAAAATGTCGTAAAAGGCATTGTCGATGCCCGCTCGCAGGGAGGCCCCTTCGAGTCGATATATGATTTCGTTGAGCGCGTGCCCTCGGGATGCCTGAACCGGCGCGTACTCGAGTCGCTGGCCATGGCCGGAGCCCTCGACTGCTTCGGAGAAGCAAAGCGCGAAGACTATTTCGGACAGAACGCCCGCGGCGAAACACTGTCGGAAACACTCATCCGCTACGGGCAGGCATTCCAGAACGACCGCCACAACGCCGCCATGTCGCTCTTCGGCGACGACGAGGCGGCCAGCTCCACAGCCGGGCGCCCCCAGATCAGTCCCGCCATAGAATGGCCGGCGGCCACCCGTCTGGAAAAAGAACGCGATCTGGTAGGCATGTATCTTTCGGCCCATCCGCTCGACCCCTACTACATGCAGCTCAACTACGGCTGTTCGATCTCGATGAAGACCTACAACGAAGCAGTTCCCGTTGAAGGCAGCGAAGTAACAATGGGGGGAATGGTCATAAGTCTCGAAGAACGTGTGTCGCGCAAAGGCGGCAAGTTCGGCATCCTTAAAGTCGAAGATTACAGCGGCTCGGCAGAATTCAGGCTGTTCGGCCAGACCTTCATAAACTTCCACAACTATGGAGTTCCGGGAACTCCGATACTTATACGCGGCAAATACGAACGTCGCTTCCGCGACGGCGACGTCTTCTTCAATATCCTTCAGATAAGCCTTCTCAGCGAATCGAAAAACGATGTCGCCAACAAAATAACAATCAACCTCTGCCGCAACGACCTCAACGGGCCGATATGCGAGCTGCTCCACCAACACCTCGGCTCGTCTGACGAAAACTGCGGTGCTCTGGCTTTCAACATCTACGATCCTGAAATCAACCGTAGCATCATGCTGACCTCGCGCCACAAAATACCCATAAACCGCGCGCTTGTCGAAATGCTCCAGAGCGAAGATATTCAATTCAAAATAAACTAATTAACCTCAAAACATAAAAACCATGGCTTTTCAATTCACCGACGAAAACGTTAAAGAACTCATCAACAGTGGCAAACCCGTAATGATCGACTTCTGGGCAACCTGGTGCGGCCCCTGCAAGAAACTCGGCCCGACCATCGACGAACTTGCAGCTGAATACGAAGGCAAAGTTGTCATCGGCAAATACAATATCGACGAAGAGGGCGACCTCGCTACAGAATACCGCATCATGTCGATTCCGACACTGATGTTCTTCCGCGACGGCAAACCTGTCGGCGACCTGCGCCTCGTCGGTTTCCAGAGCAAAGAGAAGATCGCAGCCAACCTAGACGCCCTTCTCGGCTGAAATCCGCTGACACGATACTGAAAAACCGCCGTAGCCCGATGGCCGCGGCGGTTTTTCAATCTTATCATCTGCCGGAAGAAAATCTACCCGATATGCTCACCGCGAACGCGGGCTTGAATCGGCTGCTGCCTTCCGGCCTGCAATCATCATTCTGATATATCAACAACTCCCACACCCGAAAAGTTCGCCCCCAAGCATTTAAACGCTTGCGATTTCCGTCGAAAAAGTTAACTTTGCGAAAAAGTTACCATGATATGAGCAAGATGCGATGCCCTTCGTGCGGCCGTAAGGTCGACAATTCCGACAATTTCTGCCGCAACTGCGGCACTCCGCTCCACCAGAGAGGAATCCCTACCATCGGCGACAACGGATATTACGACGACGGGCCTGAAGAACCGAGCCGCAACTATGGGCCGCGCATCGCCGCGATTGTAATTGTTTTACTGGCCATCATAGGCGGCTCGGCATGGTGGTGGATCGACTCGACCAACCGCGAGCAGGCGGCCGAAGAGCTTTGCCGCCAGCAGGCTCTCGACTCCATCGAAGCCGCCGAAGCCGCTCAGGCAGCCCGCGACGCCGCGCGCGACGATTCGCTGCGCCGCGACTCACTCGCCCGCACTGCCCTGACTCCTGATCTGGCTCTTTTCGAACTTCGCGGAGCTGTGGAGTCGGTCGTCAGCCGCCTCTCGGCCGACGACAGCTGTGTGCCCTATCTGCGCAGGCTTTTCAACGGCCGCACAATCATATTCGACAACAGCGGGCGATGGGTGAACCGCGACCTGAATTTCGGTTCTTTCGACGAACCGCTGATGGCTGATGTCACTTCTGACAGCGGCAACCGCGTCAACACCATCAGGCTCGGCGACAATTCCTATAGCATATTCTTCACCGGCGACTATCCCACGCGAGTCAGCTTTCTCGGAGCCGGCACCAACGGAGCCGACGATATAGCGATGGCTAACGGGAATGCTTCGGGAATTGCCGTTACGCGCGCGGCCGGCGACAACGAAAAGAAATGCGCCGTAAAAATCTCTTACGCGGCCTTCGACGAACGCGGAAACTGGACTCACCGGGTTATGACAATAGGCACCGACGCAAACGATGCCGTCAAGATTTCAGAGACGCGGACAATCAACTACCGCTGAACAGTCAAAGGCGCCTGCGCCGCAGTTTGCCCGAAGCTGTAAATTCCATGCCGGGATCCACGATAACATCTTTCGGAACGGCATGTCGCGGAAGCAGACGACGGCAAATAGAGTCGACCGCTGAGCGGTCAACTTCGCGATCAACAACCATCACTACTTCTTCGCCCCACAATTCTGACGAACGCGAGGTCAGATAGAAACGCGCGTCTGAAACCACCGCCATCCCGCCGGAGATCAGCCGTTCCATCTCTTCGGGCGCAACTTTCAGGCCGCCGGTAATGATTACATTGTCGGCACGTCCGAGCCAACGGAAACGTCCGTCGCCGCGCAGCTCGACAATATCATTGGTGACCATGCCGTCGACAATAAGACAGCCGCGGCCGTCCAAAGCAGTCCTGACGCTGGGCATAGGAGTAAACCACTGTCCGTCATGGCCTATCCGGCGCAAAGCCACATGGCTGCATGTCTCTGTCATTCCGTAAGTGGCGAAAGCCGCAAAAGGCGCATCCGCAGCCATAGCCTCCTGAGAGTCGGTCATTGGCGATCCGCCGATAATGACATTCTTCACGCGCGCGGCCCTGTCGCTGCGCAGAAGAGGTTCGAGCTGGGCTGGCACAATAGGAAGAAGATCAATTGTCTCGACCGAGTCTGGCAGCTCTGAAAGAATACTCTCGCGATGTGGGGTGAGCATCCACAGCTCCGCGCCTGCCTCTACGGCTCTGACAACCATCATCTTGCCTGCGATATAGTCGACTGACAGCGGACAGACGAGCGTCGAACGGCTGTCAATGCCGAAAAAGGCGTTTGTAGCCTGCGCCGACCGTCGCATCTGTTCTTTGGGAAGCCAAATCACCTTCGGGACGCCGGTCGAGCCGCTTGTGTGCGCCTCGATCACCGGCGACTCGTCGACCCAAAGGTCAAGAAACGCGCCGGCGCCGTGGATCAGGGTTCTATCCATTGAAGCTGAGGTATTTCCCAGCGGCCGTCGGGGTCACTGTAGAGACGGTCGCCGTCAAGCCGGAGCGGCGAAACGATATTGTTATGATAAAGCTGGCCGGTGCCGAGTCCCTGAGGCATTTCGACATCGAGCGACGCTGCCCACTGGGCTATCGCGTTCAGGCCGATATTCGATTCGAGAGCCGACGTAATCCACCATCCTATGCCGAGAGCTTCCGCAGCCTCGATCCATGCCATCGATGACGCAAAGCCACCGGCAAGTGTCGGCTTAAGAATGATATACCGGGGTCTGACGGTTGATAGCAGCCGGATCTTGTCGCGGTCGTCATCAATGCCTATAAGCTCTTCGTCGAGGGCGACAGGTATAGGCGACGCCCCACAGATACGGGCCATTTCTTCGGCCTGTCCGGCGCGCACCGGCTGCTCTATAGAATGAATGTCGAACCGGGCAAGCCGATCGAGCCGGTCGAGAGCATCGGCGGGACTGAATGCGCCGTTGGCATCGACGCGAAGAGTAAGGCAATCGGATCCGAAAGCCGAACGGATATGGGCAATGAGTTTCAGCTCATCTTCGAAACCGACGCCACCGATTTTCATCTTCAGGCAGCGGAATCCCGACGACAGTTTCTCGTCGATACGGCGCAGCATCTCGTCGGGCGAGCCCATCCATACGAGCCCGTTTATTGTCAGCTGACCATCACCATAAGCCCATGGGCTGTCGAAGACTATCCGACGGCCACCTCGCGCGAAGTCGGCAAGTGCTGTCTCATAGCCCATGGTAATAGATGAATAGCCTCCTGCCGAAGGTTCTTCGCCACGGTTTATGGCCCGGCATAGAGCGTCGAGCCGCTGCTCATAGTCAGGCCGGTCGTCGGCGCTGAGGCCGCGGAAAAGACCACACTCCCCTATCCCGAAAACCTCAGGGGCAGTGTCGTCCCAGAGTTTCAGAAAATAGGTGTCTTTCGATGTCATCGTCTCGCGTGACGTCCGCGCTACGAAACGGAAATCAAGCCTGTAGCGGCACCAGGCGGCACGTCTGCCCATCAGCCCGGAAATTTGGGGAACTTATCGAAGTCGGGATCACGTTTCTCAAGGAATGCATTTTTGCCTTCCTGAGCCTCATCCATGAGATAATAGAGCAAAGTGGCGTCACCGGCAAATTCCATAAGTCCTCGCTGACCGTCGAGCTCGGCGTTGAGAGCGCGCTTGATCATCCTGATAGCCATCGGAGAACGCTTCAGAATGGTCTCACACCATTCGACAGTCTCATCTTCGAGACGTTCGAGAGGAACAACCTTATTGACCATTCCCATCTGTTCGGCCTCTACAGCCGTATACTGGCGGCAGAGGAACCAGATCTCGCGCACTTTTTTCTGACCCACGCAACGTGCCAGATAACTTGATCCGAAACCTGCATCGAAGCTGCCTACCTTAGGCCCTGTCTGACCGAAGCGGGCGCTGTCGGCGGCTATGGTAAGATCGCATACAACGTGGAGCACGTGGCCTCCGCCGATGGCATATCCGTTGACCATGGCGATGACAGGTTTGGGAATCGAACGGATTGCTTTATGAAGATCGAGCACATTGAGCCGCGGCGTTCCGCTCTCGTCGACATAACCGCCGACACCTTTCACGTTCTGATCGCCACCGGAGCAGAAAGCCTTGTCGCCTGCACCGGTGAGGATAATGGCCCCGATATCCTGAGCTTCGCGGCAATAAGCCATGGCGTCGAGCATCTCGCGGTTTGTCTGGGGGCGGAAAGCGTTGTATACCTGCGGACGGTTTATAGTTATTTTGGCAATACGGCCATATTGCTCAAAGAGTATGTCGGAATACTCCTTGATGGTTTTCCATTCTCTCATTGCTTAAGATTATTGAAATATTGTTGGTATAGTTTTGCTGATTCAGGGCCGTCGGTATGGACAACAAGCATAGCGGGGCGCCCGGACGCGGCAAATTCAGCGGCTACGCTATCTAACTCGACAAACGACGACGCCTCGAAGAAATCGAGACCGTATGAGCACGCGACGTCGGCCCACGACACACCCACCGGTTTATGACACGCCAGAAATCGTTCGCGTTCGTCAAGCGACCGTGTGTTGGCGACGATACGGAATATATTACCGCCCCCATTGTCGATTATGGCGATGCGGAAACCTGAGGGAAGATCTGTTGAGGCAAGCCCGGCTATGTCGTAGAATGCGCTCGTGTCGCCGGTTATCAGTAGCGTCGGATGTTGCGACGCCAGGGCCGCCCCGACGGCAGTCGAAGTCGAGCCTTCGATTCCGCTGATTCCACGATTGCCCGACATGCGGTGTATTCTTGAATTATCGAACAGTGCGGCGTAACGCACAGTCATGCCGTTGCTCAGTTCAACGTCCCAGCCCTTGCGGCCGGCCAGACGTAACAGACGGCCTACGGCCATGAAATCTGACCACGGCATACGACCGAACAGATCATTGCGCCTCCCGACAGCCGTGAGATAAGCTCCGGCCACAGAGTCGCGATAGTTTGTCGCGCCTGATTTCAAAGCCCCGGCCAGTTGCGAGAGAAAAACGGCCGGATCGGTATTTATCCGCATAGTCAGATGGCGGAACGTGTCGGACGTCAGGCTGTCATATCCCAATGCCCAATGCTCCATCGATTCGGGAGCGGCACGCAGCCAGTTTTTAAGGCGCGCCGACACGACAGGGAGTCCGAACGAGACGACGACATCGGGATAAAACGACTCGGCAACGTCATCCGTAACCGAGGCCAGCAGAGAATCGACATCCCCCACAAGGCCGCGGACATGGAGATTAGACGTCGGCTCGCCCACGACAACGACATCGGGCATCGACGCCATTCGCCCCAGCGCTCTGTGAAGACGAGGTGAAGGCGCGCATCCTCCGGCCACAATCAGAATACGTCGGTCGTTAAGCTCTTCGCCAAGAGCTCTGACCTGTTCATACCGCAAGTCGCCTAGGGGTTCCATCATCCGAATCACCCGGGGCCGGACTTCGGCCTCTTCGATCCGGCCAAGAGGAGGCGCGAGCTGAACATTAATATGGACAGGGCCCCGCGGCTCCTGAAGTGCCGAAAGAACAGCCTCATTGACAAGGCGGTCACCGACAACCTCAGAAGCATCAACGGCTATGTCGACACATTTTTTCGTAACCGAAGACAAAGCACCGCACTGGCGCATCGTCTGGGAATCGGCCTGATCGATCCATTCCGACGGGCGGTCGGCCGACACGGCTATCAGCGGAACGTGGCGGTAGAAAGCCTCGGCGAGAGCCGGGGCATAGTTGAGAAGCGCCGAGCCCGACGTGCAGCAGATCGCCACAGGCTCGCCGCTACGCGCGGCCATTCCGAGAGCCACAAAAGCCGCCGAACGCTCGTCGACAACCTCGGTCAGAGCAATATCGCGCTGACGGTTCAGCGCGACAATCAAAGGAGCATTGCGGCTTCCGGGCGACACGACGGCCCGCCTGACACCATGAGCCGAAAGCAATGCGGCCAGATTGCGGCAAACCGATTTCGTAGTGGTCGTAATCATACGGCAAAATTACAAAATTCCGCTATCCCTGACAAAATGTCGGTAATGTACGTCTGCAAATTAAAAAAGGTCATATCCTCAGGTTCATCGGAATTTTTCGTATCTTTGCAAGGTGAAGTTCATCTATGCCATATTGATGATATTGCTCGGCCTTTCAGCCTCTTCTGCCGAGTTCTCGAAAGGGGATATGGAAAGGGCTCTGACGCAGCTCGACCGCGAAATCGAGAAGCGCGACAGCTACGTAGCCGTCCGTCAGGCATATCTCGACTCGCTGCGCCGACGCCTTACGGTTTCGCCGCCCCCGACCGGCGAGACCGCACGGCTAATGCTTGAGCTCGGCAACGGCTACACAGCTTTCAACAACGATTCGGCCCTGTGGATGTTTGAGCACGGCGCCATGATTGCCCGTGATCTCGGAGACGACAGTCTGGCGACGGTCTTAAAACTCCGATATGCCACTTTTCTGCCGCTTGCCGGTTTCATGGCTCAGGCTGAAGAGACCTTCAACAGCATCGACACCACAGATATGTCGCCGGCGATAGCACGCCTTCGTCTTGCCGCCGGACGTCAGATGTTCAGCTACATCTCGACATGCACACGAAGCTATCCGACTATCTCCGAACAATATTCGAAACTGTCGAACGACATGGGGCGCAGGTTGGCCATGATGCCCGACGACGGCTCTCTCGACTGGCGTCTGAATCTCGGCGAATACTATTATAACCATCAGAACTACCAGAAAGCCGAACAGATCCTGCGCAGTGTTGCCGAAAGCGCCGGTGAAACCGACAACCACTTCGCCCGTGCCGCCCACATGCTATCGGGAATTGCCCGCGCCCGCGGCGACAACAATGCCGTAATAACATATCTCGCAAAATCAGCCATAGCCGATCTGAAGACGGCCACCCTCGAGATAACATCGCTCCAGCAGCTCGGAATGATGATGTATGAGAACGACGATATCTCACGCGCAAATGAATATCTCGCGGTTGCTCTCAAAAACGCCGTCGACTGTCACGCCTCGATGCGCGTTGTCGAAACAGGCGAGGTAATGCCGCTCATAACCAGCGCCCACGAAATCGCCCAGGCACGAAACCGGCATATGCTCGTCGGCATTCTTATCGCCATGGCCGTTCTGTTGGCCGGACTCGCATCACTACTGCTGGTGATTCGCCGCGAGATGCACCATCTGAGCATAATGAAGGAGCGGCTGTCGGCGGCAAACCGCGTCAAAGAAATATATCTGACGCAGTTCCTCAACCTGTGCTCGGTCTACATGGACAAGCTCAGCAGCTTCTCAAAGACAGTCCACCGCAAACTATCGACAGGCAAGGCCGACGATCTTCTTAAACTCACCAAAAGCGGAAAATTCGTCGAAGAACACAGCCGCGAATTCTATGAGATGTTCGATGACGCTTTTCTCCACATCTACCCGACATTCGTTGACGACGTAAACGCCCTGTTGCGGCCTGAAGAACAGATCGAGCTGCGCGACGGCGAGCGCCTCAACACCGACCTGAGAATTCTCGCCTTCATGCGCCTCGGAATAGAGGAAAGCACGCGCATAGCCCGTATTCTGAACTACAGCGTCTACACCATCTACACCTACCGCAACAAACTGCGCAACAGGGCTATCAAGCGCGACAGCTTCGAGCACGACATACTCTCGATCGGGGCAATCTGACACCCCTTTAAGTCGAAAAATCATAAAATTTCGCGGCAAGCCTTGCAAAGCTCCGCCAAAACCCCTACCTTTGTTCCCCACAAAAGGAATGATGCTCGAGTGGCTGAAGAGGCACGCCTGGAAAGCGTGTAAACGTCAAAAGCGTTTCCCGAGTTCGAATCTCGGTCATTCCGCAAAAACGGACGTAGTCCTTTTTAAGGACTGACGAGATGAGAACGAACCGAGTTCGGCATCGCCCGCAGGGCGCTTGCATAGCAAGAATCTCGGTCATTCCGCAAAAAGACAAGGGATGCCGACCAGCGACATCCCCTTTTTAATCTATAGATAGATATGTGCGATAAAGAGGAATGTATCAACAAGCTCAGACAGAATATTCCTTATATTCAGAAAAAATATAAGGTTTCATCCTTATTATTATTCGGATCTGTCGCACGCGGTGATAACCGACAAGACAGCGACATAGATATTCTTGTTGAAATGCCCCCCAAGATATTGCTCATGAGCGCACTTAAAGAATATCTCGAAACCTTATTGCTTAATTCTGTGGATTTAGTCAGAAAGCATGCTCATTTATCCGAAAGGTTTTTAAATCAAGTATCTATCGATGCAATATCTATACTCTGACTCAGATCTCAAACGCGCACTTCAAACTTTGAAGTCGGTCGAAGAGACAATAACCCGATTGTCCGAATGGAACACTGCAATCTCTTCAGCCGATGATTATTATTCGTCTCCAAACGGATTACAATTGTTAGCGGCAAACTGCACATTAATCACTGCCATAGGAGAAGGAATTAATCGAATAAACAGACTTCTTCCTGATTTTCTTCAAAATAGTTTTCCCGAGACTCCCTGGAGAGCTATAATAGGCATGAGAAATCATATCGCCCATGGATATTTCGAGCTTGATGCGGATCTAATATTTGATGCCGTGAAAAACGACATTCCATTCCTTGCAGAGGTTATTCGAAAAGGGATTCAATTATGCAGATCCATCTATATTAACAATCAAAACAAAATTTGACCTGTTCCAAGGTAATAGATGCGTTGATCAACAACGTATTTTTATCTCCGGGAACGGCAATAACTCATTGCCGCACACCGCTGCCCAATAAAACCAATAATAATCAAAACGAGCAAACCGGCGGGAAAATAAATCAGCAAGTCAAGATTAAACAGAAAAATGACAAATCCACCATAGCTTTCAATAACAAATGCCAATAAAGTTACCACTATAGAAACGGCTGACAATACAATCAACATAATAAGGGAAAGACTATACCAATTTTTGCCTTTCCATATTTTCCAGGAGATAGCCGATGAGACTGAAAATATAATTGATGGATAAATCGAGAATACGGCGGCAGCTTTTAAGATTTCATTCTCTATAACAAATGATGGGGGATATATTATATGAGATAGAGTCATGACAATAAAGGTCACAATCGGAATTGCAATCTGGAAAATCAAATATTTCTTGCTTTTCAGTGTCATTGTCAATCCTGATTAATTTCCGTTGAAAATCTATTTACAAAATATTTTCCGATCAAGCCGATTGCTACGGCATTTACTAAATTGGCGGGAGCACCCAGAATATAGTGTATTATCCCTATCCACGCAATCACGAATGCTGCATCACCAACAACTATATTAGACAGGATAAATAAAACCGCGGCAACGATTGTTATTGCGCAAAAAAACAATAATGAAAGCGATAACCAGGACTTACCGTGCCACAATTTCCAGACAGGAAATAAAGTAATCGCAAAAGCTATAACCGAACAGATGCTAAAAAGCAGACCGGCAAACAGATCCGTTGGCTCAGAAATTATGAATCCTGTAACATACCAGAAAATACTCTGAATGCCAGCTGAAACAAACGCCACTGCAAGTTGAAAAGTCCATAAGGCTTTTGTCTGTATCTTCATTTGGCAAAGATACAGATAATAGACGACATATCCATATCGAATTTAGCGTTCAAGATTTGTTAATTAAGGAGCTACGTCTCTGTATGTCAGCGAAAATGTATAACTTTGCGCATAAGCATATAAGCCATATCTGAAACATGACTAAAATTATCGTTCAAAATACACCAATCACCGTCCTCTCGGTAGAAGAACAGGATTATATCTCCCTTACTGATATGGCAACTGCCAAAGAGGGCGATAATCGTTCTGCCGACATTATAAAAAACTGGTTGCGGAACCGTTACACCATTGAATTTCTCGGCACTTGGGAGGTGATTCATAACCCTGATTTCAAAGTGGTCGAATTTGACCACTTTAGAATGAGCGCAGGTTTGCCATCGTTTGTGTTAAGCGCATCGGAATGGATAGAGCGCACGAACGCAATCGGCATAATCGTGAAGAAAGGACGTTATGGAGGTACATACGCGCATAAGGACATAGCCTTTGAATTTGGGTCCGCGATAAGTGTCCCGTTCAAACTATATCTTATTGAGGAATTTCAGCGGTTGAAGACTGAGGAACAGCGGCTGTTGGGTTGGTCGGCGAAGCGCGAACTGTCGAAAATAAATTACCGCATCCACACCGACGCTATAAAGCATAACCTTATCCCGACGGAGGTTACTCCGGCACAGGCAAGTATCATCTACGCCAACGAAGCCGATGTGCTCAACGTGGCGATGTTCGGTGTAACGGCAAAGCAATGGCGCGATGCTAACCCCGACCTGAAAGGCAACATACGCGACTATGCCACAATCAACGAACTTATCTGCCTGTCGAATATGGAGAACCTCAATGCTGTTTTCATCGAGCAGGGCATGACTCAGAGCGAGCGGCTTGTCAAGCTGAACCAGATAGCCATTCATCAGATGAGCGTATTGGAAAACAGTGACAATGATAGAAAGTTGTTGAGATGAAAAAGTGGCAGAAAATATTGTGTCGTATAATGGTTAAGTTGATAAAGCCGAGAAATTCGAAGGATCCTAAAACGCAACGAGCGTGTGGGATTTATCGAACAACCAAACAATATATTTTCCTAACAGGATATGGTAAGACTGGGTTCGGATACTCTATGAGCTATCCCATAAAATTCGTTCCAATAGATTGTGATGATGTCGAATTCAATAATGCTTTTGGTGAAGTTTTTATTGCCAGTAATCACAACAAATACGAGGAACTAACTTCCGCGCAGCTGATTAAAGCGATGAAACAGCGTTCATGGCGACAACTTCATAATCAATCGACGTATGTGCACGTCCGACAAAACGATGCCGAAATCACGGTTCTTCCAACCCTATACAAAAAGAATGAGTGGGATTACGAACATTCTTTAACTTTTGACATTGGGAAAGATTCCATCTACGACATTGCAAGCGAAGCAAGGAAACTCCTTGACAGCATTGAAATTGACTGACAAAAAATCCAAATTATTTGAGCAACTATTGGGGGAATGAGCGGCCGTAGAAGGCGTTCCGAAGGAACCGCCGGAAGCACGGGATAATAAAAGCATCACGTAGAAACGTGCTTAAAACGACTAAACCCCGAGGTTTGTCTGAATACAGGGACACTCGGGGGATTCCGTTGCAAATTTAGGAGTATTTCTATAACTTTGCAAAACACAAAACGTTAAAACCACGAAGTGAAATATTCTGAGTATGAAGGGAGATAAGCGATGATGGCGGTCGACAAGAGATTCTGGACGATATGGATAATCACCGAGGTTCTGATATTGTCTTTCTGTGGTCATGACGTGATATTGTGTAGTCATTGGGATGACGCCATATTGGTGTTCGGCTTATGTCAGCCTTTAATGTTTGTTCTGACTTTATTCCGAAAAAGTCATAGTAGCGGAGCAATAATAAATCTTATTATTGTTTTGGCATATTCAATTTTTGCAGGCTATTTGAGGATTAGCTTAGGGGATGGCATTATGTATTGGATATTATTCATGACGGCATTGCCTAATATCCAGCTCTTGCTTCTTTTGATTTATTGGGGAATCGAAAGAATACTGAAGCATAAAGCCGGTAACATTGTTTGAACAGCAGATTCAAAATATATACTATATTGCCGTTTGGGGAAGTTTTGGAAATTTTTTCAATAGATTATTCGATAGATATAGGCAGTCAAGCGATAGATTTTGCCGTAAAATCTCTACTTTTGATATGCAATTTATAAATGTAGAGATGATCCGATTTTATCTGATGTTCATTCTGGCAACCGCGCTGGCCTCTTGTTCAGGCAACGGCGCGGGCCATCATACAGACCAATTACCTGTCGATCCGGTCGAGGCACTTCCTCCGTCAAAGGCCTACTCTGAATATCTTTCGCGCCTGCGTTCTTCACCGGCCTCCGACGGCTATATCTACCACAAGGCATTCTATTCTGCGGTCGACGCCGACTCGCTCAGGCACTTTGCCTCTTTCCTTGATTCCATGCTGTCTCTGAATGCGAGCAAAATCAACACAAATTATATAGTATCCCACCGGCTGCTCTGTTCCTATATGTTGTCGCTGCCCGACATTGACGCGCTCAAAGACAGCGCCACCTCGATGAAGCCATCTTCCGACCCCACACAAGAGGAAGTGTCGTCACACGTGACGGCCAAGACCATGGTAGCGAGCGATCCGCGGCGCGCGTTCGACATGCAGTTCAGGGCGGTAGAGGCAATGCGCCACGGCGGCACTTACCGTCCGGCTGAAGTACTCGCCCAGGCTGCTCTGATATGCACCAATCTGGGCCGCTACCAGATGGCCATGGATTATATCAACGAGGCTACCGACACCCTGATTGCCCATGACTGGCCCAAGCGCGAGACTATATTTGTTCTGGGAAACAAAGCAAATCTCTATCAGACGCTTGAGATGATCGACTCGGCGCTCAGCGTAAACAGCCACGCCCTCGAAGTGGCTGCCGACAGCCCCAGTATGCTCGCCGATCTTCTCGGCTGGCGCGCCGAAACCTTTGCTCAGGCGGGCGAACGCGATTCAGCATATTTCTATATCGACTCGGCGCTGCAGGTGGTATCGAGCCTCGACCTCTCATATAAGGCCATGTTTGCCCGACATCTGCGCGCACGCCGCTGAATACTGACCGTAGGCGATTCGTCGGCCTCGAACCGACAGATAAGCGAGGCCGTCAGTAACATACGCGAGGCTCTGAACGACTGGCTTATACCCTGGGAAGAGCGGTTTGCCATAGCTTTGGGGGAGTTCCGGCTTGGCGACCACGAGGCCATCTCGCGCATGGAAGAGGCCCACGACAGCCTTGCGCGGCATATCGACCCGCGGGAGCAACTCTGGATCAAACGGGCTCTCATCGACGCTTACACCGCCACCGGGCGCACCGCCGACGCCTCGCGCGAATATGCCGCCACCTTCAGGCTGATGGACACGATAGACACCCGCTATGCCCGCTACCTGTCGATAGCCAACGACATACAGTATCATGCGCGCGAGCGTCTACAGGAAAACGTCAGGCTGCGGAGCCTCCACCAGCGCGACAGCGCTCGTGTCTCATGGCTCACAATGATCTGCGGTATGATATTGCTCCTGCTTGGCGGAGCGACATGGCTCATCATACACTCTCACCGCCGTCACCGCCGCAGCATCGAGGCCCATAACGGGGAAATCGACACCCTGCGCCGCAACAACGGCGAACTGAGCGAGCACATCGAAGAGCTGAAAGCTGCCGGAAAGGAGCGCGAAGCCTCGGAAGAATGGGACAAACTGACACCTCCGTCAATGACATCGGAAGACAATGCCCGTTTCAGGCACGCGTTCAGAAACCACCTTCCCGACTTCCTTGACAGGCTCAACTCACGCTGTGAGGGCCTGACACCCGGCGACGAAACTCTCTGTATGCTTATCCGCATCGGCCGCGACACCGACGACATATCGGTTGCCCTCGGCATATCGCGTGCGAGCGTCAACTCCGCACGCTACCGCATCCGACGCAAAATGAACCTCGCCAAAGAAGAGTCGCTCGACGATCTGATCAACTCGCTCTAATAGATTTTTGCGTCGATTTGATAGATTATCGCACGCAATCATTGCAGAATCTAATGCAATCTATCTATTACAGCCTATATTTGCACATCATCGTTTTTCACCAACAATTCTCAAAACCTTTCCAAAAACATTACGTTATGAAGAAGATGCTACTATGCCTTGTGACAGCTCTGGCGGTATCTCCGGCGATGAACGGACAGCTTCTGGCTCCATCGCGCCCCGGGAATGCCTCCACTGCCTACAACAGTCCTCTGGGCGTCACGGCCAAAACCAATCCGCCGGGCCACAAAGCCCGGGTCAGTGTCGACAGCCGCACGACAGCCGACCCTTCCAGGATCATGCGCCGGGCGACGGACGCCGTTCCCGAACCGGGCCTTCAGCTATGGGGCGTTGTCGGCTACAGCGACCATAATGAGGGGGCACCATGAATGCCCACCGCGGATTCTATCTCATTACCGGCGAAGGACGGTTCACAAAACTCGACGCCATCGACATCCCGTATGCCCGCAGTTCAAATCATGGAACAACGCTGATCGGACGCGACTACTATCTCTATTACACTCCCAATTTCGAAATATGGTCGACAAAATCATGGACAAACACAGGCACGATCGCCGTCGGCAAAGGCTTCAGCAGCTTTGCCACCGCCTACTGGGCTCCTGACGGACTCGTCTATGCCTCGAAAAAAGACGGCACGACCTTCAAGCTCGTCACCCAGAACTATGAATTAGGCACCGAGACCGAGATTGCCACACTCGAGACTCTATGGTTCGCAATGGCTTTCGACAAAGACGGGACTCTCTGGGGACTCGACAGCTCATGCTCGATCTGGAAAGCAACTCGCGAGGGCACTGTAACGAAGGTTCACGACAAGGTCATTCCCTGCGAGATGCCCGACTACTTCAATTCGATAAGCTCGGCTGTCATCGACAACAGCAATAACACGATGATCGCCAGCATCCGCGGCAACAACACCGACCTTGAGGCAGCCGACGACAACGGTCTCACCGCAGGTCTCTACCGAATAGACCTCGCCACCGGCAAAGCCACACTGCTCGTCCACTGGACCTACAACGACGAGGTCCTCGGTCTGGCATTCCCACTCGGCACCACCCCCGGTATTCCTGCCGACATGGCCGCGCCCGAACTTGACTTCGGATCCGGCTCGCTGACCGGAAACGTGAGCTTCACCTTGCCCTCGGAAACGACCGACGGCTCGGCCGGAGATGGCGAGCTGACATATACGGTCTATGTCGCCGGCAAAAAAGCCGCCTCGGGCACCGGCGCCTGGGGTTCTTCGCAGAATGTCAGCATAACCGCCCCCACCTCGGGCTATAACTATTTCTATGTCGAATGCTCGTCGACAGCCGGAAAAGGCATCGGTGCAGGAAAGTGGATGTTTACCGGCAAGGATGCTCCTGTGGCCCCGTCGAGCGTCAACGCCCACTTTATGGCAGGGGGCAGCATGGTCATGGTAACATGGAGCAAAGTGACCGGGTCGGTCAACGGCGGCTATATCAACCCCGACGAAGTAACCTACACCCTTCGCCGCTACACCGGCCCTGACGACACCGAAGGGGAAATCTGGAAAGAAAATATCTCTATCACAAGCGAGGCCCGTCCAATGGCCGAGCCTGATCAGATCACCGACTACACATGGGGGGTGACCGCTACCTACGACGGCAAGACATCGGCCGAGACACGTTCGAACGCACTGCGCTCGGGATACGTCACACCACCCTGGACCTACGACTTCAGCAATGAGGCCGACATCTTCAACACCTTCACGCGAATAAACAACAACAGCGACACCGACTCCTGGAAATACTATTCCAGCGGCTGGGGAGCAAACAAGAACGGAATGGTGTCGGTGCGCCTCAACAAATATCAGGCTACGGGAGAAGACTGGGACAAATGGCTCGTCTCGCCCAACGTCAAGCTGATACCGGGCAAAGCCTACCGTTTCAACGTCAAGGTCAAAGACCAGAGCAACAGCACCACGAGTCCCCACCGCGTCGAGGTGAAACTCGGCACCTCGTCGAGCGACATGGAAACCATGACACTTGACATCGTGCCTCAGCAGGATGTTACCGGAACGACATGGAAAACCCTCGAGGGTTATATCCGCGTCGACACCGAGAACAAATATTTTGTCGGAATCCACGTCTGCACTCCCGCCAACAACGGCGTCGCCGTTTCACGCACCATCTACTTCGACGACTTCACGATAGGACTTCCGCATGAAAGCAGCACTCCCGGCCAGGTAGCCGATTTCTCGGTGACACCGGCCGCCGACGGCTCTCATTCAGCTACAATCAGCTTCAAAGCTCCGTCGACCGACTTCGCCGGGCAGAATCCTCTCGCATCGCTTGACAAAGTCGACATCTACCGGGGCGAAGAACTGATAAAGACCTTCGAACACCCCTCGTTCGGACAGCAGCTCGAATATATCGACAACACCCCCTCATTCGGCGAATACACCTACCGCGTCGTCGGCTCGAACGAGAACGGCGAAGGAAATGCCATGTCAGCCACGGTGTTCGTCGGTGTCAAGCTTGCCGCATCGCCTGAAAACGTCACTGTTTTCCAGACCTCAAATCCAGGCGAAGTGACCCTGTCATGGACACCCCCGACAAAAGACATCGACGGCGGCCTTCTTCCCGCAGGAGGTGTAACAGGCTATTCGGTTGTCGAGCTTCTCGGAAGCGCACAGAACTGGCTTCAGGATGTCGACGCCTCAGTCAACAGCGTAACCTTCAGAGCGATCGAAGCCGATGCGGCTCAGGACTTCAAACGCTACGCGGTATTCCCGATAACCGAGAGCGGCACAGGCCACGGCCGAGCCAGCGGAATCATCGTGGTCGGCAATCCCGACCAGCTTCCCTGGAGCGAATCGTTCAACGACGCGGAGTTCCACCACAACTATATGATCGAAGGCACCGGCGGCAACTGGTTCCTGTTTAAAGACGAAGATCTGTCGGGCCTCTCCGACTGCGACGGCAACAACGGATTCATCGGCATGCAGGCCGAATTTATCGACGACTGGTCAGCTCTGGTTACAGGCCGCATATCGCTCGCCGGCACAACCAATCCCTATCTGACTTTCAATACCTACAATATCGTCAACTCACTCGGCACACCCGATCAGAACAAACTCGAAGTTTTCGTAGTTGCTCCGGGAGAAGAGGTCAAATGCGTCAAGACAATCGTCATGGCCAACGACTGCGCCCAGCCGGGCTGGAACCGCTTCCTCGTCGATCTCTCGGAATGGGTCGGACGCGACATACAGCTCAAATTCCAGGCAACGGCCGTCAACCTGCAATATACCTTCATCGACGCTATCAAGGTCAACGAGGCCCGCGCCCACGACCTCACAGCCCTCTCAATCACAACTCCCGAGAAAATCCGCGCCAACGAAGAGTTCAAAGTGCGCGTAAAACTTGAGAATGCAGGGTCATCGACCGAGGGAGACTACTCGATCAACCTTATGAGAAACGGTCAGCCCGAGGTTACGGCTCAGGGGCGCACCGTCCATCCCACCGAAACAATGTGGGTCGACATTCCTGTCACAGTCGGCGTTATTAACGAGGGCCCTCAGGAATTCAAGGCCGAAATCGTGCTCGCTTCCGATGAATATACCGACGACAACCTGACGGGCACAGCTATATCCAAGCTGGTGCTTCCGAAGCTTCCCGTAGTCAACAATCCCGTGGCCACGACCGACGGCAACGGCTCGGTTGAGCTTCAATGGGAAAAACCGACTATCGACCGCACTCCGCGACGCATCACCGACACAATGGAAGCCTACGAAGGCGGCACAAGCGAATGCGACGAATGGATAATCATCGACGACGACGAGATGCCGGTGCTCGGCTTCGAAGACTTCAGGATGCCCGGCGTTCCCTCAGGTTCAAAACGCTCATGGTTTGTCATTGACGAGAGCGACCCGGCCTTCGGCGACATCGACTCTTTCTATGCCCACTCAGGCAACAAGAGCCTCGGATTCTTCGGCGTCGACGGCACCTGTGCCGACTGGATCATCTCTCCGCAGCTCTCCGGCGAGGCCCAACAGGTATCGTTGTGGCTGCGCGCCTATCATCCCTATGTCAGCGAAACAGTCGAATTCCTCATTTCGGGTGAGGGCAACAACCCGTGGAACTTCACCCGAGTTGCCACCTACGATCTCATCGGAGCCGACTGGACCGAATATATCATCAATCTGCCTGCCGGAGCCCGCTACTTCGCCATCAAGGGCGCTACCGCCATCGGACTGCTCGGAATGCTCGACGACGTCTCGTATATTCCTCTGGGCAACAGCGCTGTCAATCATCGCGGCTACAATATCTACCGCGACGGCGTGCGGCTCAATGAGTCACCTCTCCGGAAGCCTGCATTCAGCCACGCTGTCAGCGGCGATGCCGTAGGCTCAGTCTACCGTCTTACCGCAGTGTATGACGAAGGTGAATCAATTCCTGTCGATGTAACCGTGACACAGGCAGCTGCTCTCGGCATGACATCAGCCCCGTCGGTAGCCATCGCCGGAGGCCGCGGAAAAATCACCGTCACCGGTGCCGAAGGCCTTGAGGTCATCATCGTGTCGCCCGACGGAAAGATTGTCTACAGCGGCATAGCCTCCGACAACAACCTTTCGGTATCGATCGCCAACCCGGGCATCTACATCGCCAAAGCCGGCACAACAGCCGCTAAAGTGACCGTCAGATAACCGTTCCCTACCCGTATAATCGACCGCGTTCCGCAAGCCTTGCAAAAGGGCTATACGGAACGCGGTTTTCCATCAATGCAGATATACAATGTTCATTTATAACCGACGTATGTGAGAGATCTGGTCTTGGCCTGACATTTCTATCCGCGATGAAACACAAATTCATCGGAAAACAATTATATCTCATACCCCCTGCCCGCGCGAATTCGGAATCCGAAAGCACGGATTGTCGGGAAATTTTTCTATTTTTGCGCGATTAAATATTTATCACAGATGTCAAGGAAATTCTTTATGACGGTGATTCTGGGCTGCGCGCTTGTTCTGGCGGCCTGCAATCATCTGAGCGATGAGGCTAAAGAAATTGCCGGCAATTACTATATCAGCGAGATTTCTCAGGACGAACCTCTTATGGAACTCAACAAAAACGGCAAATGCAAGATCAGAGCTATCAATCCCGGAGTTCTGACAATGACTGTCGAGGGCAAATGGAATGTCGAGGGCAACAAGCTGATTCTCGACCTCGACCCGTCGACACTGCTAACCGAAGGCGATTCGACCCTCGTCGGAAAAATTGTCGGCCATCAGGAGAAACCGATTGTTGACTTCAACGGTATCACACTGACAGTCAACGATCACGGCAGCAACTTCATGTATCATCGCCGGAATGATGTCAAATAATCGTCAGGGAATTGACTGGCGCGACTCTCTGCGTCAGCTGCTCGACCCCGAGCAACAGTCCGACGTCGAGTCAGTCGGAGCCGATGAGCCTGTTCAGGCTCCCGCTGAAACCGTTTTCGGAGGCCGGAAGCTCGACATCGTACTCGACAAAAAAGGACGGCGAGGCAAACAGGCCACTATCATCGCAGGATTCGACACCGACGACGACACCGAGGCTCTGGCTGTTGCCGCACGCCTCAAACAATCTCTCGGCACAGGCGGCTCAGCCCGCGGCGGAGAGATTCTGATTCAGGGCGACCGCAGAAAAGATGTAGCGTCGCTGCTGACAGGGATGGGCTATAAAACGCGCATAATCTGACCGCGGATGCTCGACGTCTACAAAGCTTCGGCAGGGTCGGGAAAGACCTACACTCTGGCCAAACGCTATATTCGCATGCTGCTTGGCTATACCGATTCCAACGGGCGCCGGCATCTTTACCGCCACGCTCCGATGGCCCATCGTTCTCTTCTGGCAATCACGTTCACCAACAAGGCCACCGAAGAGATGAAAAACCGAATTGTCCACGAATTGTCGCTGCTGGCTCTCAATCCGGCGACAATGGCTGTTCTCGAACCGACGGAGCGCAGCCCTTACCTCGAAGAATTCATGGCCGATTTCGACGCATCGGAGGAAGAGATCGCTGCCGCGGCTTCGGAAGCACTGAAGCAGCTTCTCTACGACTACGGAATGTTCAGCGTTTCGACCATCGATTCTTTTTTCCAGACAATTCTCCGCGCGTTCGCCCGTGAGGCCGAACTCGACGGCAACTACGAGGTCGATCTCGACGAATCGACAGCAATCTTCAACGGCGTCAATGACCTTCTCAACAGCCTCGACCACAATACCGACGCGGAGACACGCCAGCTGATGGGATGGGTAACTGAATACGCTCTGACACGCTTCAACGAAAGGAAGGCATTCAATGTCTTCGATCGCGGTTCGAACACTTTTTCTGAATTCCTCTCGTTTTTCAAGACCCTGTTCAACGAAACTTTCGAAGAGAATATCGACAAGATGCTTCGATGGCTTTCTGACCCGTCGCGAATAAAACGATTCCGCGATGGCCTGACCTCCCGGGCCGACAACCTTGTCGAAGTGGCCCGGTCAGCTTCGCAGAAGGCTCTTCGGACTGCGTCGGGACACGAACAATTAATCTCGGCCAACGCTTTCAAGCTTCTCAACTCATGGGCAGCTGCAATACCGTCGAAGCTGCCCGGCCTTAAACTGAATCAGACCGAACAGAATCCGGCCAAAGCATTCAAAGGCAAAACAGAACCACCGGCAATACTTGTAGCCGACATCAGCGAAGCCTTCAGTGCGATCGTAGAGGCAAAAAAGATGTGGGAACTGCTCAACAAAATGAGTGTCAACGTCTATGCCATGGGGCTGATCGGCAACGTGACCGACTCTATCCACAAGATTCTCGAGCAGAACAACTCGCTCCTTCTCAAAGACACCAACTCGGTTCTCCACCGCATAATCGCCGACAACGATTCGCCTTTCATATTCGAGCGACTGAACCAGTATTACCGCCATTTCCTTATCGATGAGTTTCAGGACACCTCGCGCCTCCAATGGGAAAATCTAAGCAAGCTCATTGCGGAGAGCGTCAGTTTCGGCAACGAAAGCCTCGTCATCGGCGACGAAAAACAATGTATCTACCGTTTCCGTAACAGCGACCCTACCCTGCTGACAAACATTGCCGGTGACTTTCCGGGGAACACTGCCATTACAGGCAACGACGTGGCAGGAAACACAAACTGGCGCAGTGCCGCCGACATTGTCAGATTCAACAATGTTCTTTTCAAGTCGATGGCCGAAGCCGCAGGCCTTGGAGATATCTATGCCAATGTCGTTCAGAGTGTGGCGCCGAAACGCCGTGAGCTTCAGGGATATGTGCGGATTTCCGATCTGAGGTTCACTCTCGGGACGAAAGCTACCTCCGAGGAATTCATAACCCGATCATTCGAGACAACCATCGGAGAAATCCGGCGCCAGCTGCGTGCCGGTTATCGCGGAGGTGAGATCGCAGTGCTTTTCCGCACAAACGACACAGCCCGCAGCTTTATCGAGACATTGCTGCCGGTGCTGTCGTCAGATCCCGATTTCAAGGGTGTAAAAATCTCCAGCGACGAAGCCCTCGCGCTGAAGAACTCTCCGGCGGTCAGAGTTGTGATGAGCATTCTGAAAACTATGACAGCGTCGGACTTCGTCACCTCCGACCGGAATGTGTCGATGCGTGAGATCGCCATTCTGAACAAAGACTATGAAGAAGAATGTGCCGCCGGCCATCCTGTCAGCGAGGCCTTTGCCCGTGCTGTCGGAAATTATATGCGCCGCCGGCGTGAACGTGCCGAAAATCCCGAAACGGCAATCGATCCGTCGCCGGTGAATCTCGGCAAAGGAAACTCGCTTCCGTCGGTTGTCAGAAACATTATAGCGTCGCTCTCCGAAGAGCAGCGCGTCAACCAGAACGCATATCTCACATCCCTTCTCGATCTGGCGATCGACCACAGCGAGAAAACCGGCGAAGGCGACATCGCGTCGTTTGTCAGCTGGTGGGAAAACTATGGGAACAGAACGGCAATGGTCGATACCGACGCCGACCCCGACGCAATCTGCGTCATGACTATCCATAAATCGAAGGGGCTTGAATTCCCCTGTGTCCATATTCCATATATCGACAAAAAGAACCGCGAACGACTCCGTTGGTTCAGGACTCCCCAGATCGAAGGCATCAACGATGACGACCGCCCCGAACTGGTGCCGCTTATCCCGTCGAAAGCAATGCTCGGCACCCCCTTTGACGAACAATACCGCAAATATGACCGGGAGGTATTGTCGGACATGATCAACGTTCTCTACGTTGCTTTCACAAGAGCCGGACGCGAGCTATGCGTCAATATCGGAGCAAAAGGTGGAAACGGAACTTCGCTCGTCGAGAATGCGCTCGAACTCGGCGGCTTCGTCGCCGATGCCGCCACAGGAAATATCATAGCAGGAGCGCCGACCTCGCCGGTTCGCGAAAAAAGCAAGCGCAGCGTTCTCGAGCCCGTCGAGTCGTTTTTCATTGATCCGATAGGCGCAGCCACGGAAAATCGCGATATATGGGCCGGCGTTACCCTCGACGACGACGAATCGCCTTCAGAGAGCTACACCGAGCGCTTTATCGCCCTTCTGCGAAACCGGCGCAGCGCTTCGGCAATCGGCAAGGAGATCAGACGGCTTGCCGCACAGCATTTCATCGACATCGCCACCGCCGACAGGCTCTCGGCCGATATTTCCTCGGCACTGGCTGACACTACCGTGGCCCGATGGTACGACTCAGACTCTTCTGTGACATGCCATGCGGCCGTCAACTTTGAGAATGGCGGTTCATGGCTCATCGACAGGCTTGTTGTTCTGCCGGGAGGCGACATCCATGCTGTTGAGATTGTCGACGATCCCGACCGCTATCCCGACATTCCGTCGAAACGCCAACGCCTCCACCGACTGACAGCAGCCGTGCGCTCGGCTCTCGACGCTGCCGAAGCAAAGCGCGTCACGGCGTGGCTTTGGACTCCGGGCCATCCTCCTGTCCGGCTGTAGAGGCGGCTTTGTCGGCTCCGGCAAACAGCTTCGAAAGATAGCGTTCGCGAAGGCGTTCCATCAGTTCCCAGAAATTCGGCACGAAAAGCGTTCCGACAATGGCGTTGACCGCCATACCGAACACGACCGCCGTTCCAAGCGACACACGGCTCGCTGCTCCGGCGCCGTTTGCGAACAACATCGGCATGACGCCGAACACGAAAGCGAGAGCGGTCATCATGATCGGCCGGAAGCGGATCTTGCCGACATCGAGCGCCGCCTGCCTTATGTCATTGCCCGCCGAACGGAAATCGCGGGCATATTCAACAATCAGAATAGCGTTTTTGGCTGCGAGACCCAACAGAAGGATAATACCGATCTGGGTGTAGATACTGATGCTTTGACTGAGGAATATGCAGCCCATAACCGTTCCAAGAAGTGCCGTCGGCATTGCCATAATCACGGCCACCGAATCTGTCCGGCTCTCATATTGTGCGGCCAGCACAAGCAGAGTCATCACTATGGCGAAGATCAGCACAAGCGAGATCGTTGTTCCGCTCTGCGTCTCCTGATATGCTTCGCCGGTCAAGGCGTAGTTATAGTTTTCGCCGGCGACCTCTCTGACAAGATTCTCCATCTCTTCGATTCCTTCGCTCGAACTGACGCCGTGGGCCGGAATTGAGCGTCGTCCCGAAACCTTTCTCAAACCAGCGGTAGATGAAGAATTTAGCCGGTTTCTTCTTGCGCAGAAACAGGGCACACATCGCCGGCGTGAAAGTCAGGGCGTTGAATCCCGAGAAAGCTGTCGACACAGCGATTGTGAGCGCGAACTGTTTATAGAGCTGACCGGTTATGCCGCTGATGAAAGCCGTAGGGATGAAAACCGACAGCAACACGAGCACCTCGCCAATGACCGATCCCTGAAGTTCCTGCATAGCCTTCTCGGCGCCCTGACGCGGCGTCAGTTTCCCCTCATCGACCAGTCGGGAACAGTCTTCGACAACCACTATCGCGATGGCGAGAACAAGACCGAAAAGCGTCAGGGTGTTCAGAGTGAATCCCAACAGCTTCATGACGGCGAAAGTCGCAATCAACGAAACCGGAATAGTTATCATCGGTATGATTACTGCGCGCCAGTTCTGGAGGAACAGCAGAATGACGATCATGACAATCAGCGTTGTCTCGACAAAGGTGACCAGTACCTCGTCGATAGAAGCAGTGACAAACTCCGTAGTGTCGAGCACGACATCATATTTGACTCCGGGCGGAAAATTCTGAGCGAGCTGCTCGAGCCGGTCGCGCGCCGCATTGGCAACACTGAGGGCATTGGCTCCGGGCAACTGATAGATTCCCATGAGCGCACATTCATGGCCCGACACTTTCGAGGCAGTGCCGTACTGCTGGCTGCCGAGATCTATCCGCGCAACATCCTTAACATATTTCAAATACGTTTTAATAACTTAACCAGTTTTGCCACTCGATTGTTTAAGAAATCTCAGAAATCGGCCCTGCTCTGCCGAGATTCTATAGCGAATATAAAACGCCACTATCGAATATAAATTTACGCAATAATCAATATGAAATTTGCAAATACAAAGGAAATGTTATATCTTTGTGAGAGATCATCACAATTATTATTGATTATGAAAATTTCATTTCTTGCTCTGTTAGCAGCCGCCACTGTCGCGCCACTGTCGGCCGCACCGCCGACGCCGCTTGTCGACGCCGTTGCCGGAACACCGGCATTAACGAACCGCCATGCCACTCCGGCATCAATGAGAGTAACCTCTAACCGCCAGCTCGGCCCGTCGGCAAGGCTCCAGATTCTGCGCGACGCCAACGGCAACTCCGTCAAAAAATTTGTAAAAGGCTCCATGGCTATCACTCCCCGGCTGCGCAACCTGCCGGCGGCAGCTCCCGACGCTAATGGAAACGTCCTCAGCGAAAACTTCGAACACGACGGAGCGACTCCCGACGGATGGGCCGTCGATTCCAAAAACAATCTCGAAAGCGATCTGACCTGGCACGCCGACAATCCGGCATTGCTGTTCATGACCGGATTCGAGGGCGATTATGCCTTCTACTGCCCCTTCAACGGCGACGTCGACCTTAACGAATGGCTCGTCACTCCCGAGATAGAGCTGCCCGAAGGAATGGGACTTGACTTCCTTCTATATGCCGACGCCGTCTTCTTTTTCAGCATGGATAATGTTAATTGGGACACCTATGAATATATCGGCGACCCGGTCGTTATCGGCGATTTTAAGGTTAAAGTATCGGCCGACGGCGGAACGACATGGAACGATCTATACAGCACCGTCGAATCGAGCAAAGACAAATCTTTCGAAGAACTGCTCAATGAGTCGGGCCAGCCGGCTAAACAGATTTCCGTCAGCCTCGCCGAATATGCCGGCAAGAAGGTTAAGATCGCTTTCGTCAGCTCTGGAAAAGACACCAATTCTGTCTTCGTCGACGCTGTGCGCGTAGGCTATCCCAGACTTTCGGCGTCATACGCCCACCCGGGGGGCACTCTCTTCTTCGGCTATGACAAAGAAATGACCGGACTGACCATGCCTGTGGCCGTGAACGGAGTAAACATCCCTCTGACATGGACAGCCACGAGCGACGACAGCGGCGTCGACTTCGTCTGGTCATACATGAATAACGAGGGGGAGACAATGTCGGCCGACGGCGAAGAGCTGACCGTCACCTATCATCCCGACTACACGTCGGAATTCACCACCCGCAACAACCTGTTCCCCGTGCCGGAGGTTACAGCAACCCGCGACGGCGCCGCTCCCGGCTCGTTCAGCCACGCATCTTATATCCAGGTCGGCGGACGCCCCCAATTCGAGGCAAAAGTCGATGGAACTCCGACTCTGCTTGAGCTCGGGCTTATGTCATTCCCATATACCGACGGATTATACAATCAGCTTGGCGGCGACGACATGACAATTCCCGTTCTGGGCCACAGCCCCGGAACCGATGCCTTCTGGACCGACTACACCTTCAACGGCGATCCCGAAGACGGCGACTACTCCAAACTCATCTCTCTCATCAATATGTATACGACAACGGAAGCGCCCACGGTTGTGCGCGGGCTGCACTTCGGTGCTTACGCCGACTTTGCCGACGGTGCCGAACTGACAGCTGAGATTCATCTCGCCGATATTGACAAGGAAACGGGCGGCTACATCATCCGACCGACTGCCCTCGCCTCGGCAAAGAGCGTTGTCAACACCGTTATGGAGGAATCGACAGGCAAAGACCTCGTAACAATCATGTTCACGTTCGACAAGCCCGTTGTGCTTTCCTCTGACGTTGCTCCCGGATATGTCGTTAAAATCATAGGGTTCAACAGTCCCGACGTCAATTACTTCTCGCCGTTCGTCGGCATGGCCGACGACTATCGGGGCCTCGCCTACGGATGGATCGAGAAAGAGATATGCTACTCCGGCAACGAACCGCGCACGACTCTCAGTCCTATCGCATACATGACCGGGCTGATGAACTCATTCGCATTCGTGCTCGACGCCGAACTGCCATGGCTGACCGGGCCCGAAGAAATCGGAGTTATTCCCGCTGCGCCGACACGCCTCGTTCTCGACAGCTTTTACGATGCCCCGGAGCTGACCGTCGAAGGGCTTCCAGACGGGGTCAGCTGCGCCATCGAAGGACGTTACGACAAATGCACGGCTACACTGACAACAACGCGCACCGACAAAGCCACTGCCGACATAACCTTCAGGGCTCCGGGCGTAGAACTGCCCGTCAGACTTCTGATCGGAACGGCCGCGATAGACAATATCGAGGCCGAAACCTCAGCAACGGTCGCCTTCTACGACCTCTGCGGACGCCGCATCTCAACCCCGACAACTCCGGGAATATATATCGAAAAACGCGCCGACGGCTCGACCGTCAAGCAGATTCTCCGCTGACAGCTCCGCTCTCCCTTAACAGACCCTGTCCGCCTCACAGCGGCCGGGGTCTGTTGCATTTGACAATATGTTAGTCATATTTAACAACATGGGGCGGGAAGTTCGATATTATTTGTATACATTTGCAATCAAATTAAATATCTTTAACCACAACCAGTCTTTCACAATGAGATTCAGACATCTGCTTTTCGGCGCGACCGCGCTGATAGCCCTCGCAGCGGGAGCCGTCGATCTGTCCGCCGACATCTCACTGCGCTATCCCGAGTCCGAAGCCTCGGCCCGCTCCTACAATCTTATCAACAGCGATGCCCTTCTGTTCAAACAGCCGGGCTTGGGCATGACCGTCAGCTCCGACAGCCGCAACGAACGTCAGGCAATACGCCCGCCGATGGCACCGCCGGCCCCCGGCTATAATGTTAAGCTCCGCGGATGTAACCTCAGACCGGCCAACACAAACAACACGGCAATCGTCACTTTCAGGGCCAACGCCGACTACGGAATGACTACCCTCGTCACCGGCGACCAGTTCCGCGCCAACGGCGGCGGATGCTATAACGGCAATGACTATTACTATATCGGCTACACCCAGCTTTTCGGCTCAAGCATAGCCCAATACTACCATTACAATGCATCGACCTGGGAGATGCTCAGCGTCAGAGATGCCGAGGAAGGATGTATCGGCTACGATATGACCTACGACCCGACCGACGGAAAAATCTACGGCATTTTCTACACCGACGACATGACGGGCTATGTATTCGGAACATTTGACCCCGAAACGGTAACCCGAACAGCTATCGCCACTCTCCCCTGTGAATACTTCGCCATCGCCGCATCGCCCCAGGGCGTCATTTACGCGATCGACGAAGACGGCGACCTCAACACTCTCGACAAGACTTCGGGAAAGGCAACACTCGTCGGTTCCACCGGCGTTAAGCCGCACTACAAACAGTCGGCCGACTTCGACGACGCGACAGGGCGCCTCTACTGGGTGGCCGCGAAAGCCGACAACACTTCGGCATTCTACGAAGTCGACACAACGACCGGCGCCGCAACGAAAATCTTCGACCTGCCCGACGAAGACCAGATCGTAGCCCTCGACGTCATGACGCCCGAAGCCCCTCAAGGCGCGCCCAACACCGCCGATGCCCTGAAAATCGACATTACCGACGGCTCTCTGAAAGGAAAACTGACTTTCACCGCGCCCGACTACACCTTCGGCGGTTCTCCGCTGACCGGAAGTCTCAGCTATGAGGTGACCGTCGACGGCACGCCGTGTGAGACAGGAACCGTAGCCGCAGGCGCTACAAAGACTGTCGACGTCGAAGCCACCACTGCAGGCTTCCACACTCTCGGGGTCACCACCTCGAACTCCACCGGAAAATCTCCCGTGCGCGAGCTCAAAGCCTGTTTCGGCAAAGACACCCCCTCGGCAGTGGCGAATATGCGGCTGACCTCCGACAACACCAGCCTCACGCTCAGCTGGGACGCCCCGACACAGGGTGTCAACGGCGGATATATCGACGCGGCAGCCCTGCGATATACTATTGTGCGACAGCCCGACAATGTCACCGTTGCCACTTCGCAGACTGCCACAACTTTCTCAGAGCCATTCACGGCTTCGGGCACAGGAGTCTGGTATGACGTCACCCCTGAAGCCGACGGCCTCACAGGTCCGACAGCCTCATCGCCGAAAGCTCTGACAGGGGGAGCCATGTCGGTTCCCTACAGCGAGAATTTCGACAATTCCTCGGCCAGCGACTTCTTCACTGTCATCGACGTCAGGAAAGACGGCAAGACATGGGAGTTCGTCTACGACGAAGACTACAACGAAGGCGACATGCAATGCAAATATTCGTCGGAGAATGCTAAAGACGACTGGCTGATAAGTCCGCCCATACGTCTCGAAAGCGGACGTCTCTACAATATCTCGCTCGATGTCAGGGCCCGCTCCGGCTCGCTCTATCCCGAGACGATGGCGATAATGATGGCCACCGCCGCCACGGCCGAAGCCATGAAAGCCGACAACGCCGTCACGGTCATGGAGGAACAGACATTCCGCTCGTCGAGATTCACCACGGTGACCAATCTCGTTCAGGTTCCGGCCGACGGAATATATTATATCGGAATCCATGCGACAACCAAGGCCGACAGTGACGTGCTCGCTATCGACAATCTCAAAGTGACGCAGGAAGCCGGCTCGAACGCCCCGGCCGCAGTGACCGACATTAAGATTGTTCCCAATCCCGACGGCTCGGAAGGCCTGACACTGACTTTCACGACGCCCTCACTCTCGATTGCCGGAAACAACCTCAGGTCGCTTTCGAAAGTCGAGATCTACCGCGGCGAAACTGTTGTCCACACCGTTGCGCCCGTCGAGCCGGGCAAAACCTACACATGGTATGACGCCACTCCGGCGAAGGGACTCAACACCTACGACCTCCGCGCCTTCGACGGTGATCTGCGCGGTCTTGCCGGAACAGCCTCGGGGTTCTCGGGATTCGACGTGCCGGGTCGTCCGAGAAACGTGCGCGTGACCGAGAAAGACGGATTCGTCGGACTGTCGTGGGAAGCCCCGACCGAAGGCGAACAGGGAGGCGTATTCGACAAGAACGATCTCTCATACATAGTGCTCGACTCGGAAAGCAACATAATAATGGAAGACCTGACCGACACTCGATGGGATTTCCGTCCGCAGCTCGAATCGGAGCAGAATCTCTATGCATGGAGCGTTGCCGCCAAGACATCGGCAGGCGTAGGCTATCCGGCAAACTCCAACGTCATTGCCCTCGGAACGCCTTATGCCCTACCGTTCAAAGACTCGTTCCCCAAGGCCATCAACCAGACGACCCCGTGGGGACAGTATATCTCAGGACAGGGCGGCCGCTGGTTCACCTCCGACACCGGCGTCAGCCCGATAGCCAATCCCCAGGACAACGACGGCGGTCTTCTGACCTTCATTCCCAAGGCTGATGACGACGAAGCTCTCATTTATTCAGCCAAAATAGATGTCAGCGACGCCAAAGCGCCTGTTGTCGACTTCTGGTACCACTACGCAGCCGGCATGACAGGCAATCTCGCCATCGAGGCAGCCGCAAACTACGGAAACTACACCGAAGTCTCGCGCATCGACTACACCAAGGCCCGTGAAGGCTGGAATTTCGCGAGAATACCGCTTGACAAAATCGATTGTTCGGGATTCATCCAGTTCGGTCTGCGCGCCTCGACAGGCGATGCAACCCGCCATCTCCATATCGACAATCTCGTCGTCCGCGATCCCGCCGCCAACGACCTTCTCGCCCTTGATGTCACTGCCGCCGGTGATCTTAAAGTCGGCTCGGAGACAACCGTCACCGCCACAGTCCAGAATATCGGCACAACTATAGTGTCGGACTACACCGTCGAGCTGTGGGTCAACGGAATGCAGCTCGAAAGCACTCCCGGATCATCTATTGAACCGCTGAAGACAGCCACGTTCGACTTCAAAGTCACTCCTACGGTGGCTATGTCGGCAAAAGCGTCGTTCGGAATAAAGGTCATAAACTCGGGCGATGCCAACCTCGCTGACAACACCTATATCGGCTCGTACTACGACGTCGAAATGCCGCGCTGGCCGACAGTCACGGATCTCACCGGCAGCTACGACGGCACCAACGTCAATCTCGAATGGACTCCCATGACAGATGCCGTGCTCGAGCCCGAACATGTGACCGACAAGGTCGAGACCTACGAGCCTTTCATAATCGACAACATCGGCGACTGGACAACTGTCGACGTCGACGGTGGAGAAGGAACCTTCACAATCAAGAACACGTCAAGCTTCAATGTCGACTATCCCAATGCCGGCAAGCCGATGGCTTTTCAGGTATTCAATCCCTCGCAGGCCGGTCTGCTTCTTGTCAACGGCGAAGGCTCACCGACAGGATGGATGCCTCATTCGGGCAATCAGTATTTCGCAGCCTTCGGCGACACCGACGGTGCCAACGACGACTGGCTGATATCGCCCGAGCTGTCAGGCGAAGCCCAGACTATAACTTTCTTTGCCCGAAGCTACTCCGACATCTACGGACTCGAACAGATCGAGGTGCTGACTTCGGCTACCGACCGCAACACCGAGAGCTTTGAGCGCGTGAAAGGAATCGCCCGCGACGTTCCCGCCGCCTGGACGCAATATTCCGTAGAGCTGCCCGAAGGCACGCGCTTCTTCGCCATACGCTGCACCTCGCGCAACCGCTTCGTGCTTCTGGTCGACGACATCTCGTTCATTCCCGCCGGCGCCACCCCGACCTCCATCGCGATCAAAGGCTACAATGTCTATCGCAACGGCATACTGTTAAATGACGAAATCATCACCGAACCGCGCTTCTCCGAGCCGTTCGCTAAGAAACAGTCGCCCAAATATGCCGTCACAGCCGTCTACGACAAAGGTGAGTCGAACTTCTCGAACATCGTGACAGTCAATACCTCGGGAATCGACGCCGTCGACAGCGACAATCTGCGCGTCATGGCCTCGGAAGGCTGTATCATCATAGAGAACGGCCGCGGCATAGACGTGACAGTCTGCCGTCCCGACGGCATAACCGTATGGAAAGGCACGCCGGCAACGGCCCGCCAGGCCATCGGACTTCCGCATGGAATCTACATTGTCTCGACGAAGACGAAAACAATAAAAGTGCTTGTCCGCTGACAACAACCGTCAATATTCAAGCGCGCCCGTGCCCCATTCCGGCACGGGCGCGTTTCATGTTCGCAGGCAGGGAATCCGCAGCACAACGGAATAGACCGACGCCGAAGCGCGGCTCTGATAGCTGAACTCCGAACCGTAAAGCAGTTCAAGACGCCGAAGAGTGTTGGCGATTCCGAGTCCGCCGACCCTGTCGCGGCGGCAGCTTTCGACCGGCCCTATAGTGTTCTCGCAAATAAACACAAGTCCGCGGTGTGCTTCCGAAAATCTCACCGAAATCTGTCGCCGCCCCACTGAGGGCGCGCTATGTTTGACAGCATTCTCGACAAAGGTCGCAAACAACAGCGTCGGCACGGAAATCTGCCCTACCTCCCCGTCTGTCTGTATCTGATACTCGAGGCCGTCGATACGTGTACGCGCCAGATTCAGATAGGTGCGCAAAAATGCTATCTCGCTGACGACCGTTGTCTCAGAGTCAGAGGCGTGACGGAGCTGATACCCGATAAGGCGTCGAAGTTCGGCAAGCATGGCCGACGCCTCGAAAGGCTCATCGGCCGCAAGAATCCCAATATTGTTGAGAACATTGAACAGAAAATGCGGGTTGATCTGCTTCTTCAGGAAAGCATATTCCTGACGGACAGTCTCGGCTCTCAGAAGGGTCATGCGGCGCGTCTGCCCTACCCAGTCGCGACAGAACATTATCGCCGACGTGGCGCCGACAAACAAGAAAAGCGTAACAACAGTTCCCGCCGTAGAAAGGATCACGACCTCCGCAGGGAGCTGTTTGTCGTAGGGATTGGCATCGTAGCTCAATGTTTGACCGATTATAACCGGGACAAGCAACGCAAGTACCAGAAGAGCCGCCTCTATACCATGGCGCAACAAGCTGCGGTGGCGACGGAAGCGCGGAAAAAGCCAGGTGATATTTACGACTGCCAGCAGATCGAGAAAAGCCAGCAGTGTCAGGAAGCCCCACAGGCGCCCGGCGAAATCGGGCTTGTCGGGCGAGACGAAAAATGTGCCGAAGGCTATCGCGACAAGTATAAGCTGAAACGTCAGCCAACGCCACAGTCGGTAACGGCTATCGCAGAGGAAACGCGCGAAAAGGCTCTCGGACTCGTGTCCGGCAGACTCAGCCGGCGGAGGTGCCGGAAGCTCATAGAGCTGTTCGCGCAGATATGCCGAAAGGCTCCTTATCAGAGGCGCTACCGTAGCCGGCGACGATCGGAGCGCATTGGCGATGCCGGCAAGTTCGGCCATTATACGGTCGGGAGCAAGACGTGTCCTGACAACAGCCATATAATCATCGAGCCGGTCAGAAAGAGCCTTCTCAGCCTCGGCCTCAGCGCGCCAGTTGAGATACAAGCCCCTGACTCCGAGACCAAGCAGAATCAGCAGAAGGAGCATCGAATCGCTGAAAACACTGACCCACACCCACGGATTAGAAAATGATCCGACCCGTTGCGGAAAACCCGCGGCCAAGCGGAACAGACTGTCGCTGACAAGAGCGACGGTCGAAGCTGCGTATGCCACGCCGACGATAAGCAGACAATAGAGGAAATATCGCTGCCGGAGAAGAAGGCATGGAATTGCGTAGACCACGTCGATAGCCACCGCGACCATGAAAAGCAGGGTCACAGGGACGATAAGCCACATCGTTTTAGCTCCTGCGCCGGGATTGTCGAGATAGGCGGCGATAACCGCGCCCGAAGCCAGAAAAGCGAAAACGGACGTCAGCAGGGCATAGGCGGCAATGCGTTTCATTGTCCGAGTAGAATTTTCAGTACCTCCTGCTTATACGACACTCCGATAGGAACTACCGACGAGCCGATATAGAGATCGTTATTGTCGAACGAATCGATTTTGTCGCGGTTGACTATATATGATTTTCCAACCCTGAGAAATTGCGGCGGAAGAGCCTCTTCGAGCGATTTGACGGTCATGCGCGTTACAATGCGCCTTTCTCCCGTATGGATTATCAGATAATCCTTCAGCCCCTCGACAAAGGTTATTTCGTCGACACGGAGCCTAACATAACGCCTGTCGGATTTCACTGTCAAAACCTCTTCCGACGCCGACGCCGCAGGCGGTTCCGGCGCCTCGGCGGCAGCCATCATTCCCGCGAAAGTCAACGCTTTGTCGACAGCATGATTGAATCTGTCAGGGTCGATAGGCTTCATCAGATAGTCTGTTGCATCGACATCGTAGCTCTCGCAGGCATAGTCGGAATATGCTGTTGTGAAAACTACCTGACAGCGTTCGGGAAGACGCCGCGCAAGCTCCATTCCGTTCAGGCCGGGCATCTCTATATCAAGGAAAACAAGATCGACACTGTTTGCGCCAAGAAAGGCAAGAGCCTCGTCGGCGTTTCCGACAACACCGGCGACCGACAGTTCGCTGCGGCTTCCGACAAGCTTCACCATTCCCCTGCGGGCTATAGGCTCGTCATCTACGATAAGACATCTCATTTATATTCCGGGATTTCATCGGGGTGAAACACTATCGAACTGCTGACCGGAGTCGACGCCATGAAAAATCCGAGACACCTCGGCCCGGAGAACATAGCCGGGCCGTTACTGCCGTTCTTAATGGCTTCGAGATAGTCGTGCATCTCTTCGGTTATAGGTGTGATGCTCACTGTAATGACATCGCCGTCGTAAATCACACGGTCGTCGTTGTCGTCGACAGCACTGATGTCGCGCCGGGTTGTCATGACAGTGAACGTCACCACTCCGTCGACAGCCGTGAAATCTTTCATCTCCTGCCAGAAATACACCTCGCCGTTACGGTAGACTCTGGCCCAGTAACAATGGGTTGCCTCAACAGTGCGGAACTTGCCCTGAAGGACAGCCACATCATCGTAGGGCATCGCTATCCAGTTGAATTCAAGACCGACAATCTCGGTTCCGGGCAACATCGTCGTCGTTGCCTCAAAGCGGTCAGCGCCGCGCTCGACAGTCAGCCGGTAGTCATGACCGGTTATGCCGCCGTCAGCAGCGTGGAAGAAACCTTCGGCGTCAGGGGTCAGTGAATTCTCCGTTCCGGCTGTCAGGTCGGTCAATGTCACTGTGGCGTCGGTAAGTCGCGTCCTGTCGAGAGTTTCATCCATAGGCGTTGTCTGAGTCAGGCTTACCGAGACTCCGTCATTGCTCAGCTCCCCCTCTACGACAGGAATAGCCGGGATGTCGTGATACTCGAAATCAAGTTCTTTCTCACATGATGACAGCAACAGCGCTATCAGCATTGCAATAGACCATATTATTGATTTGGTATGCATAATCGTCAGAATTTCAGGGTGTAGGAAACAGATGGGATAAGACCGTACATCGACTGCTGGACAGCGCGCGTGCCCGACGGCTTCGAAGGATCATCTTCGAAATAAACCACAGTCGGATTATAGCGGCAATAGGCGTTATAGAGACCGAACGACCATTGATAGGTGAACCGCGGCCCGGTGTGGGTGTAAGTCGCCGACAGATCGAGACGATGGGTCGAAGGAGTCAGATAGCCATTGCGGCGCGAGTAATAATAACACGTTTCTCCGGCAATCTCATATTTGACATCCGGGGCTGTCAGGGGTTGGCCGGAGAGATATATCCACGACCCCGAAAAGCTCCAGCTGCCGCTGAGACGATATATTGCCGTAACGGTCACATCGTGGCGACGGTCGTTGGTCGCGTCATACCACCGGCCGTCGTTGATACCGGTAATTTTTGTCTGAGTGCGGGACAATGTATATGAAATCCATCCCGTCAGCCGTCCGATGTTTTTGCGTGCCATAAGCTCGAGTCCGTAGCTGCGGCCGCGGCCGCCGAGTATGATATTCTCGAGCATTATGTCGGAGAAAGTGCTTCGTCCGTCTTTGAAATCATAAACATTGTCGATGTCTCGGTAATAGACCTCGGCCGACCAGTCGAAACCGCCGTCGCGGGTCATTCCGGCATACCCGAGGCTATATTGCAGCGACTTCTCGGGCTTGACCGAAGACGACGTCAGGGCATAACGGTCGAAAGGGAAAGAGGTCATGCCCGAACGGATGGCATGAAGATTCTGGGTCGACATTCCTACTCCGACCTTTATGCTGTGGAGAGATGTCAGAGTGTATTTCAGTGCGGCGCGAGGCTCGACGTCGAAATAGGTCTTTCCGCTGAAATCGGCCTGCAGGCCTTCGTTTGAATGGAAATCGTGGAAATGGCGCCCGGTGGGCACTGTCGCGACGCTGAGCCTCGCTCCGAGATCGACATCGAAATGCTCGCCGAAACGACCGGCATAATCTGCCCAGAGCGCATTCTGCCACAGCGACCTGATCTCGCGCTCGAACGACGCACCCTGCGCCCATTCGGCCGATCTTACCCTGAGCAATTCCGAACGCAGGCCCAGTTCAAGACCATGGTCGTCGGTCAGGGCCAGTCGGAACCGTTCGTTGAGAGAATAGTCATGGATATAGGTTCTCATAACCTGATCGTCGTCCATAATATCCATCTCCATCTTCGGTTCGAAATGGGTAAGAGCAAGTGTCGACGTGACTGAGAAACTGTCTGACGGACGCGCAAGCCAGTTTAACGAGCCGCCGATATTACCCCAATACATGCCCATAAGATTGCCGACCGCCATATTGTCGTGGCTTATGAAAAATGTGCCGTCGACAATATTCCGCTCCGAAGGTATGAATCTCAGTCTGGCGGTGACATCATAGAAGTTCATTACCGTCGACCGATACTGCGGTATCATCTTCAGAAAGGCATCGACATAGGAGCGGCGTGCGGCCACTGCGAAACTCAGTTTGTCTTTCACCACCGGGCCTTCGGCCCTGAGTTTGGCGGCAAGAAGCCCTACTGTGAATGAACCGTGATAGCTTTCCATATCGCCGGGAGCCAGCTGCGTGGCAAGCACCGACGACGACGCGCCTCCATACATTGCCGGAACAGCCCCCTTGAAGAGCGTCGCCGACGACAGCGCATCGTCGTTGAAAGTCGAGAAAATGCCCATTACGTGGGCCGGATTGTAGAGTGTGATTCCGTCGACAAGGACAAGATTCTGCGAGGCACTGCCTCCACGCACCTCGAATCCTCCACCGCCGTCGCCTTCACTGCGCACTCCTGGCAGCAGAGTCAGCGACCTTATTATGTCGTTCTCTCCGCCGAACGACGGCAGTTGCTTCAGCGTTGAAAGTTCGAGGCGCTCAGTGCCCGGACGAACATCGCCAAGGCGCTGACGGGCAGCAGTGCCGCTTACCACAACCTCATCAAGCTCACGCCCGATGGTGTCGGGGGCCTCTTCGGCCGCGGCGGTTCCTGCCATTGTAATAAGCCACACAAATGAAAAAACCTTTTTTACCACAATAAATCCAATTTTTTCACAAAGATACATAAATCTGAAGTATCAGTCTGTCGAAAAGCGACAAACTGATTCCCGGCTGCGACGAATCATCGCTGAAGATAAATCAATATGGATTCAGGCCAGCTCGTCGAGTTCAAGCCAGCGGAGTTCTTTGGCGTCGAGTTCGGAGCTGACGGCCTCATAGCGGCGTGAGGCTGCGGCGAAGTCTTCGGCGGTTCCGTCGGCGAAAGCTGCCTCAAGAGCCTTTTTCTCAGCTGTCAGAGCGTCGATTTCGGCAGTCAGCGCCTCATATTCCTTGCGCTCTTTGAAACTCATGCGCGCCGGACGTTCGCTTCGGGGCTTCGTCTTTTCGGCCGGCGCCGACGGCTCGTTGCGCCGTTCTTCGCGGGCCCGTTCGTCGGCCCAGCCGCGATACTCTGTATAGGTACCCGGAAAATCCTTGACAACTCCGTCGCCTTCGAGAACAAAAAGATGGTCGACGATAGAATCGAGAAAAAACCTGTCGTGGCTGATAACGATAGCGCATCCCTCAAATTCGCGGAAATACTCTTCGAGAATGGCAAGCGTAGGGATGTCGAGGTCGTTGGTCGGCTCGTCGAGAATAAGAAAGTTCGGCCGGCGCAACAGAACCGAAGCGAGATGGAGGCGGCTGCGCTCGCCGCCGCTGAGAGTTGAAATATATTTTTGCTGGTCGGCCGGATCGAAGAGAAAACGGGTCAGGAACTGCATCGGCGAGAGTGTGCGGCCTCCGTCGTTGAGACTGACCTCTTCGGCCTGGCGGGTTATCGCGTCGATGACACGCATTCCGGGATCGAAGGCAATTCCGTCCTGACTGTAATATCCGAAACGCACCGTTGTGCCGACATCGAAATGTCCGGCGTCGGGACAGACAAGCCCCTGAAGCATCTTGACAAACGTCGACTTCCCCACCCCGTTGGCACCTATGATGCCGAGCTTCTCGCCACGGGCGAAAACATAATTGAAACGGTCGAGAATTCTTTTCGGGCCGAAGCTCTTCGACACGTCGACAGCCTCGAAGATTTTCGAGCCGATATAGCTTGAACGGCTTTCGAGACTGACATCGCGCTGACGCAGATCGACGCGCGAACGCTCTTTTAGGTCGTAGAACGAGTCGATGCGGAACTTAGCTTTCCCGGCACGCGCCTGAGGTTGCCGGCTCATCCACTGCTGCTCGCGGCGCAATGTATTGCGCACGCGATCGAGCTCGGCGCTCATTGCATCGAGGCGTTCGGCACGACGTCGCAGATAATAGTCGAAATTGCCCTCATGGACGAATGCGCTCTTATGGTCAAGCTCGATTATCCTTCGGGTTACGCGATCGAGAAAATAGCGGTCATGGGTAACCATCAGAAGCGTCAGGCGCTGACGCGACAGATATTTCTCGAGCCATTCAATGGCGGAGATGTCGAGATGGTTCGTAGGCTCGTCGAGAATGAGAAGATCGGGACGCGACAGAATGACGGCCGCGAGAGCAACCCGCTTGCGCTGTCCTCCCGAAAGAGTATCGACCCGGGCGTCGGCGTCGGCGAGCCCGAGCTGTGTCAGTGTGCGCCGCGCATCGTCGGGCAATGTCGGCTCTTCGGCCGCTACTTCGGCATCGACAAGACTCAGGCAGGCTTCTATGGCCGTAGCCCCGTCGGGCAACGGAGGAATCTGCTGGAGGAATCCTATCCGCAACCCGCGCGAACCGACAACAGAACCACTGTCGGCCTCTTCGAGGCCGGCGATGATTCTGAGCAGTGTGGATTTCCCCGTTCCGTTGCGGGCTACGATACCGATCTTGTCACCTTCTTCGATACCGAAGGTGACATCGGCAAACAGCAGGCGGTCGCCGTAGCTCTTCGTAAGGCCGTCGACCTGAAGACGGATCACTGACCGAGGTATGGTTTGAGAAGTTTGCTGCGCTGGCCTTTAAGCCTGCGGATAGCCTTTTCCTTGATCTGACGCACGCGCTCGCGGGTAAGATCAAACTTGGCGCCGATCTCTTCGAGTGTCATTTCCTGACAGCCTATGCCGAAGAACATTTTCAGGATGTCGCGCTCGCGTTCGTGGAGCTGACGCAGAGCGCGGTCGACCTCTTTCGACAGCGATTCCTGAGTCAGAGTGGCATCGGCCATGGGAGAATCGTCGTTTGTCAGAACGTCGAGAAGACTGTTGTCCTCCCCCTCGACAAACGGAGCGTCGACAGAGATATGACGGCCGCTTACCTTAAGGGTATCGGCGATTTTGTCGACAGGGACATCGAGCCGTTCGGCCAGTTCCTCGGGCGACGGACGACGCTCGTTCTCCTGCTCGAACTTGCTGAGAGCTTTACCTATCTTATTGAGTGAGCCGACCTGATTCAGCGGAAGGCGCACAATGCGGCTCTGCTCGGCAAGTGCCTGCAGAATCGACTGACGTATCCACCAGACGGCGTATGAGATAAACTTGAAACCACGCGTCTCGTCGAATTTGCGGGCGGCCTTTATAAGTCCGAGATTGCCCTCGTTGATTAGGTCGGAAAGGCTCAGACCCTGATTCTGATATTGCTTGGCTACCGACACCACAAAACGAAGATTAGCACGGGTCAGCTTCTCAAGGGCGCGCTGGTCACCCTGACGGATACGCTGAGCCAGTTCAACCTCCTCTTCTACCGAGATAAGCTCTTCACGGCCAATTTCCTGAAGATATTTGTCGAGCGATGCTGTCTCACGGTTGGTGATTGACTTTACTATTTTAAGTTGTCTCATTCTTTTTTGGCTGGTAAATTTCGCGCGAATTTACGATTTTTCTGTTAATATTCGGTTAACGACGGCTGAGTTTTCACAATATTTAGCAGTGTGAAGCTTGCTTTATTGTCGTCAGTAATATAACGCATGTCCGGCCCGCTATGTGGCGCCGGACATACGTTATTTAACTTAAAGGGGCCTTTTTTATTTATATTTCACCCAACGCATCAGCTCTTTAAGATTCGGTTTCTTGCCATACATGAAGATTCCGACACGATAGATCTTTCCGGCCATCCATATAATGAACAGGGTCGAGACTATCAGTATGGCGATCGACAGCACAATCTCCCAGGCGGGGATTCCGAACGGAACGCGGGCCATCATTACCATGGGCGACGTCAGCGGGAACATCGACAGCCAGAAAGCCACGGCTCCCATCGGGTCGTTGGCAGCCTGGAAAGAGAATATCAGGCCGAGGATGATTGGGATAGTGATAATCGTAGTGAGCTGGCTGGCATCCTGAATGTTGTCGATGGCCGACCCGATTGCGGCGAACAGAGCCGAATAGAGAAGGAAGCCGAACACGAGGAAGAGCATCAGCACAAACATTATTCCCATCATGTAGCCGATATTGCCGAACATTGCGAAAGCTTTCACGAGATCGATGTCGGAGCTGACGGCGTCGAGATTTCCGGCATTGGCCGATGCGATGTCGGCGGCAAGCTCAGGCGGTATGACGGCCGGCAGCACAAACGTGATCATCGCTCCCATCAGAACAGTCCAGATGACAATCTGGGTCAGCGCCACCAACGCGACACCGACAATCTTGCCCATCATGAGCTGAGAGGGCTTGACACTCGACACAACCAGTTCGAGCACACGGTTGCCCTTCTCTTCGATAATCGAGGTCATCACCATCTGGCCATATATCAACAGGAACATATAGAGCACGAATGTCAGCAATATGCCGAGTCCGAAACTCAGGCCGGCCGACGATTCTTCGTCGCTCTCCTTGTCGTTTCGCTTGCTCGAAAGAACAATTTCGCTGTGGACTTTGTCGAGAATCTCCGACAGATTGTCAATATTATACTGACGCAGACGGATATCCTCGATAGTGGAGTTGATCTGGCCGGTAATATTCTCTTCGAGCGATATCGAAGAAGGGCCGTTGGTGAAGAGCCGCACTTTGGCATTCTCAGCCTCGACGACATCGCGCGGAATCACCAGAACACCCGTGCAGTCATCGCGGCGGAGAGCCGAGTCGACAGAAACGCCTGAGGTGGCGGTGTAACGCACATTATCGTCACTTTTAAGATGAGGGACTATCACTCCTGAGTTGTCGATTACAAGTATATCGCTCTGCGACTGGCCTCCGAAGAAGAGCATGGCCGACGGCGCGACCATCAGCATCAGCATCAGCACGGGCATCAGCAGAGTGGTTATCAGAAAACTTTTCTTGGCGACGCGCTCGCGATATTCGCGTTCAATAACAATGCCGAGATTATTCATTGGTAAGCTGATTTTCGGATTCAACATTCGCGCCGGCATTGTTGCTGCCGACGGCGCGGATAAACACATCGTTCATCGATGCTGTCGCAGGTGAGAACGAACGCAGTTCGACAGCCTCGTTGGCCGCAGCGATAAGTTCACGCTCGTTTTTATCGGGATTGATCTTCAGCGACAGCTCGAAGTAGTCTTCAGGGAGTTGCTTTATGTCGAACTCACCGGCCAGCGGGGTCAGCGCTCTGACAAGCCCGGTGGCGTCGCCGCGGAACCTGAAGGCATATCGTCCGTGGCAATAGGTGCGCCGGATTTCTTCGACACTGCCCGTCAGTATGTTGTGGCCGTTGTTGATAAGCGTGATATTGTCGCATATTTCTTCGACACTCGACATATTGTGGGTGCTGAATATGATTGTCGACCCATTGTCGCGCAACCTGAGAATCTCATCTTTCAGAAGATTGGCGTTGATCGGGTCGAAACCGCTGAAAGGCTCGTCGAAGATAAGCAGTTTCGGCTCGTGGAGCACAGTGACAATGAACTGCACCTTCTGGGCCATACCTTTCGACAGCTCTTCGATTTTCTTGTTCCACCAGTCCGAAATGCCGAACCGCTCGAACCATGAGCGCAGACGGCGTGTGGCCTCTGCCTTGCTGAGTCCTTTGAGGCGAGCAAAGAACACAGCCTGATCCCCCACTTTCATTTTTTTGTAGAGGCCGCGTTCCTCGGGCAGATAGCCTATGTTCGAGACAAGATCGGCGGTCAGCGGCTTTCCATCGAAAAAGACTTCGCCGGAGTCAGGTGCCGTGATATGGTTGATGATACGGATCAGTGTGGTCTTGCCGGCACCGTTCGGACCGAGAAGACCGTAGACACTGCCACGCGGCACTTCGAGCGACACATCGTCGAGAGCCACATGGTTGGTGAACGCCTTGGTGACGTTTTTGACAGACAGGATTGATTCCACCTTAATAAAAGAATAGAGAATAGATTACTTGTTACTTTTACCTCATTAGACGCAACTTTTCCCCGAAAGTTTCACCGGGCAGTTATAAAATTTATAAATCTTATAAGTCTTATAACTCCTATAATGTCTTTGGGGGGCAGGCGATTGAAATAATGCAGCAGGGCGGCGCTCAGCGCCGCCCTGCCTGTGTCAGTTCTGGGGAGTTCGGTTATCAGTCTTCGGGCTTGAGAAGCTCAAGCATCTTGATAGCCGAAGTGGGAATGCGTGTGCCGGGGCCGAAGATGGCTGCTACGCCTGCCTTGTAGAGGAAGTCGTAGTCCTGGGCAGGGATAACACCGCCGGCGGTGACCATGATGTCGTCACGGCCGAGTTTCTTGAGTTCGGCGATAACCTGCGGAATGAGCGTCTTGTGTCCGGCAGCCAGAGAGCTGACGCCGAGGATGTGGACGTCGTTCTCGACAGCCTGACGGGCTGCCTCGGCGGGAGTCTGGAACAGCGGGCCCATGTCGACGTCGAAACCGCAGTCGGCATAACCGGTTGCTACGACCTTGGCGCCGCGGTCGTGGCCGTCCTGACCCATCTTGGCGATCATGATACGCGGCTGACGACCTTCGCGCTTGGCAAATTCCTCACACATCTGACGCGCTTTCTCAAAGTCGGCGTCGTTCTTTGTTTCGTTTGAATACACTCCTGAGATTGTTCTGATTACAGCTTTGTAACGTCCGACGACCTCTTCGCAGGCCGACGAGATTTCACCGAGGGTGGCGCGTACGCCGGCAGCCTTGACGGCGAGGTCGAGAAGATTGCCTTTCTTTGTGCGCACACATTCGGTGATTGCTTCGAGAGCTTTCTTGACGGCTTCGTTATCGCGACGGCTCTTGAGATCTTCGAGGCGGGCAACCTGTTCGTTGCGCACTTCGGTGTTGTCGATCTCGAGAATATCGATGGGATCCTCGTGTTCGAGACGGTATTTGTTGATACCGACGATGGTCTGGCGTCCGGAGTCGATGCGGGCCTGGGTGCGGGCCGAAGCTTCTTCGATACGGAGCTTGGGAAGACCGGTCTCGATAGCTTTGGCCATACCGCCGAGCTTCTCGATTTCCTGGATGTGTTCCCATGCGCGGTGGGCGATCTCGTTGGTGAGGGCTTCAACATAGTAGCTGCCGGCCCAGGGATCGACCTGCTTGGTGATCATCGTCTCTTCCTGGATATAGATCTGGGTGTTACGGGCGATACGGGCGCTAAAGTCGGTAGGCAGTGCGATAGCCTCGTCGAGAGCGTTGGTGTGGAGGCTCTGAGTGTGTCCCAGGGCGGCGCCCATGGCTTCGATACAGGTGCGTCCTACGTTGTTGTAGGGATCCTGCTCGGTGAGCGACCATCCCGATGTCTGCGAGTGGGTGCGCAGGGCGAGCGATTTGGGGTTCTTCGGGTTGAACTGCTTGACGATCTTTGCCCAGAGCATGCGGGCGGCGCGCATCTTGGCGATCTCCATGAAGAAGTTCATGCCGATAGCCCAGAAGAACGACAGACGCGGAGCGAACTGATCGATGCTCATTCCGGCGTTGACACCGGCACGCAGATATTCGAGACCGTCGGCCAGGGTATAGGCCAGCTCGATGTCGGCGGTAGCGCCGGCTTCCTGCATGTGGTATCCCGAAATCGAGATAGAGTTGAATTTCGGCATATTCTGCGAGGTGAACTCGAAGATGTCGGCGATAATGCGCATCGAGAACTCGGGAGGATAGATATAGGTGTTGCGCACCATGAACTCCTTCAGAATGTCGTTCTGGATGGTACCGGCCATCTCGTCGAGTTTCGCGCCCTGCTCAAGGCCGGCGTTGATGTAGAAGGCGAGCACGGGGAGCACTGCGCCGTTCATTGTCATCGAAACCGACATCTTATTCAGAGGAATACCGTCGAACAGAACCTGCATGTCTTCGATCGAGCAGATCGACACGCCGGCTTTACCTACATCGCCTACAACGCGCTCATGGTCGGCGTCGTAGCCACGGTGTGTAGCGAGGTCGAAGGCAACCGAAAGGCCTTTCTGTCCCGAAGCAAGGTTGCGGCGGTAGAAAGCGTTCGATTCTTTTGCGGTCGAGAAACCGGCATACTGGCGAATTGTCCAGGGGCGCATGGGATACATGGCGCTGTAGGGGCCGCGCAGGAACGGGGGCAGGCCGGCTACATAATCGAGGTGTTCAAGCCCTTCGAGGTCGTCTTTGGTGTAGACGGGCTTCACGGGAATCATCTCGGGGGTGAGCCAGTCTTCACCCTTGGGCAGAGGTGCGTGCTTGTCGCCGAAAGCGTCGCGCGCAATATCGATAGTCTTAAAATCGGGTTTCATTGTTATCGTTTATAAGGGTGAAGATGGATTATTTCAAAAGGCGGCGGTTGAAGTCGAGCAGTGTGTCGAGGACATTGCAGCGGACATGAACGAAGTCGTTGATGCCGATAGCTTTGAGGTCGTCCATGCAGGCAGGAGCGCCGGCAACGACAAATTCTGCGCGGCCGTCGAGATATTTGAAGGCTGCGGGAGCGAGTTCGGCATATTCGTCGTCGCTCGAGCAGAGGACAACGATGTCGGCTCCGGCTGCGAGAGCGGCGTCGACGCCTTCTTCCACGGTCTTGAAGCCGTTGTTGTCGATAATCTGATAACCGGCACAGCCGAAGAAGTTGCCCGAGAACTGGGCGCGGGCCAGACGCATGGCGAGATTGCCGATCGTGAGCATGAACACTTTCGGACGTTTTTCGGCATGTTCGGTTGCAAGGCGGAGAGCTTCGAAGGCACTGGCCGCACGGGTGTTGGGAAGTCCCTTGGCCGAAGCTGCTTCTTCGCCGTGGCCGCATCCGCAGGCATTCGAGCCGGCGTCACAGACGATCTTGTCAGCGGCCATTTCGTTGACATTGGGGAACTGGTTGGTTCCGAGCAGGCTTTCCTTGCGACGGGCGACGTCGGTGTGGCGTTTGGCCGAGGTCTCGCGGATAACGCTCTGAATCTTGTCGTTGTCGATGTTGGCGAGGAAACCGCCGTTCTCTTCGACTTCGAGGAATACTTTCCATGCCTGTTCGGCGATTGCTACGGTGAGAGTCTCAACATAATAGCTGCCGCCGGCGGGATCGACAACCTTGTCGAGGTGGCTTTCCTCCTTGAGAAGGAACTGCTGGTTGCGGGCTATGCGCTCGCTGAAATCATCGGCGGGCTTATAGCAGACATCGAACGGAGTTGTCGTTATCGAGTCGACACCGGCCAGAGCAGCCGACATTGTCTCGGTCTGGCTGCGCAGCAGGTTGACGTAGGCGTCGTAGATAGTCTGGTTGAAGCGCGAGGTGATAGCGTGGACGTGCATCTTGCAGCTGCAGTCGCAGGCGGGCTCATATTTCTTTACGATCTGGGCCCAGAGCATACGGGCTGCGCGGAATTTGGCAAGCTCCATGAAGTAGTTCGAGCTTACGCCCATATTGAATTTGATGCGCTTTGCTACTGTGTCAGCGTCGAGACCGGCCTCGGTAAGCATTGTCATCCACTGTGCGCCCCAGCTCAGAGCATAGCCGAGTTCCTGATAGATATAGGCACCGGCATTTGAGAGCACATAGGAGTCGACTGCCAGAAGGCGCAGACCCTTGACATCGGCGGCGGCTTCGATCATCTCTTTTGCCATTGCGGCGATATCGCCGGCGAAAGGTTCGCCGTGACGAAGGGCGCGACGCATCGGGTTGAAATCGATCGAACCGCGGAAATCGGCTGTCCAGCCTTTCTTCCCGAGGAATTCAACGAGAACGCGCGTCAGGCGCAGAGCTGTTTTCGGGCAGCAGCTGAAGTTGATTTCCACAGCGGGAACATCGATGTCCTTCAGGAGTGTCTCGAGAGTCTCGACAGTGGGCTCGCCTTCGATCTTGAAACCGAGAGAGGTGATGCCTTTCTTGAGCACGTCGAGAGCCGTGGCATTGCACTGTTCGGGAGTCTCGCCCTGAATCTCCTGGCGTGTCAGCCAGTCGTTGTCGGTGCGCGTGCCGCGTACAAAGGGATACTCGCCGGGAAGCGATCCTGTTGTTTTCAGGTCTTCGATGTCCTCGCGACGGTACATGGGCTGCACATTAAACCCTTCGGATGTGCGCCAGACAAGTTTCTTGTCAAAGGGGGCACCTTTGAGGTCAGCCTCTACCTTTGCGCGCCATTCCTCTGTCGAAACAGGCGGAAACATGTCAAACAATCGTTCTTTCTTTTCTTCTGCCATTGTAATAATGAAGCGTTTTTTATGACGGGACAAAGCGCCCCGTAGATAATAGGTTAACTTTGCTTCGCAAAATTACAAATGTTTTGTTTCCTCGCAAAAAATCCGGCCAAAAATCCGCTAAAAATACCGTTCCGGAGCCCGTGACGGTTCAAAGATAGCGCGGTTCGGAGGGTTCGGCCGCCGCAGGATAGAGCCTGACACATCCGTCGAGGTCGCGGGGCGTCCGGTCGATATACTTCACACTCCAGCGGAACATATATGGCAACAGCCTCCAGAGATTTATTTTCAGGCCCTTTTCAATTGGCTCGATCGCGAAGCGGCTTTCGCTGTCGGTCAGACGCAGCATTATGTCGCGCGGACGGCAAAGAGCGGTTCCGCGGTCGGTTATGTCGGTGTAGATCTGCCCTATGTAGGTGTCGGCACGGGCTGTCGCCGCGAGATAACCCATGACGGTTCCGGGACGCACTGCCCGGTCAGGGCTTTCAACAACCACCATAGCATATACCGAGGCATCGGCCGCTCCGGCCCTGAGCGGCCTGCGCTCTATAGCCACACGGCCGCCGTCGGACGCAAAACGCCACAGACCTTCGATGCGCTCCATGGCGCCGGCACCGAGTCGGGCAATAACCAAGCTGTCGCTGTCATAGCCTTCGAGACGTTCGGAAACATCAGGCAGGCAGGTCTTCGAGGCGTCGAGACGGATGGCCTGAGAGACAAACGATGTCAGCAAAGCTATTGTCAGCAGCAGAGTCCGGCCCATGAAGTTCAGAGTGTCGAGAACCGATAGTTGAAGCCGAACGACAGGACTTCGTTAATCTGCCACAGATGCCATCTGGAATTCTCCACGCGCGGCGTCGACGAGTCGTAGCGCAGTCTGAACTGGAGCTGGGTCGACAGGAACCGGTTGATGTCGAAGGTGACGGTATTCTCCCAGTCGCCCTGAATATAGCTGTAGTCGGTGAAGATGAACAGCCGCGTGGTGTAATGGATATTATAATTGATAGTAGCCTCGAACTTCACCTCGGCCGAGCTACCGAATTCGTGAGCCACACGATGACCGGCGTCGATATTGTAGTTCACAGGATCCATCCTGCGGTTGAGGCAGGTCTTCATATTCCACGACAGCGGCGACACCGAGGCGTCGAACTTCACCGTCTTGCGCTTGTTGACATTGCTGTAGGTCATACCGAGACCGACATTCAGCTCGCCCGGCGACATGAACGCTGCTTTCAGATCGGGATTGTTTATCTCGAAAGAGTGGAAAAACTGGGTCTTGAACATCGCCGTCACCGAATAGAACCATTTTTTCGCGGCGCGCACACCGAATTTGGCATTCAGCTGCAAGAGGTCTTCGGCAATATTGTAGTTCCTCAGCGAGTCTTCGGGGGTTCCGTGGATATTAAGCTTGTATGATGCCGAAAACTCAGCCAGAAGATTCGGATGATAGTTGCGGTTCAACTTGACGTCGAAGTTGAGATTGACGAGCATCGTCAGATTGTTCGAGCCTCCCTGATACCAGTTCGGCGACACATAGGCCTGTGCGAACTGAAGGCGCCCGTCGAAGAGATGTATCCAGTGACGTTTCTTGATTTCGTCGGCCTTGAGCTCGCCGATTTTCGGGGCCACAATAATTCCGTCATCTTCAACAAACGTCAGCCTCGCCGTCAGCGGATCGACAACAGCATGATATTTTCGCGGCGGCTCGGGCAGAAGTGCCTCTACGTAGTGCACCTGTTCCGGATTGGCTATCATGAAGCGCTGTCGCGCCTGACGTATCATGGCGTTCTGGAAAACGGCATCGTCAAGCCAGTCGAACGCTGTCGACTCGAACAGCGAGTCGCTGGGCGAAGGGGTCGTCAGCGACAGCGTGTCGCCGATGTCATAACGGTCGAACACTGCCGTGCGCAGCTCATAGTCGGGAAGCTGCCTGTGATGCCTGAGCGTTATAAGATAGGGATAGGGATTGGCCACAACCGAGTCTTCGGCCGCGAAAATGTCCTGAGCTGTTGCTGAGCCAACAGCGGCGAGCAAGAATGCGATGAAAAGTTTCAGTCTCATAATCCGCTGCAAAGTTAGCGAAAAAACGCGCCCAGCCAAAAACCAACAGGCTATATGTCGTGATTCTGAAAACAACGTGCGCGGCCTGCAAAGCGGGGCCGCCCGATGGGCAGCCCCGTAATGGTCTGGGATGTGTGGGAGGCCTCAGGAGGTCTCTTCACTGTTTTTCGAGCGTTCTTTGGCTTTAGTTTTCGATTTTGTGGCCGACGAGTCGACATCTTTCTCTTCTTTAAGGTCGATCTCTTCGCCATTTTTGTCGACGACACGATATTGAAGATAGGCCAGCGACTGATCGGGCATGACACGGAATTTGTTGCCGTATTCCATTCTCCAGCGCCGATACATGCTGATGAGTCCTTTCTTCAGATATGCGTCGACGAAAGGATGGACGTAGAGAATGAACCCGCTCTGGCGCAGATCGCCGGTCAGATATGCCACTTTCTCCTTGAGGACGTCGGTGAACAGCAGCGACGGTTGCACTTTGCCTTTTCCGTAACACGACGGACAATCTTCGGCTGTCACGATGTCCATTGCCGGGCGCACACGCTGGCGCGTTATCTGCATCAGTCCGAATTTACTGAGCGGCAATATGTTGTGGCGGGCGCGGTCATTCGCCATAAGCTCGCGCATGTGGTCGTAGAGCTTCTGGCGGTGTTCGGCCTTGTTCATGTCGATATAATCGATGACAATGATGCCGCCCATGTCGCGCAGGCGAAGCTGACGCGCTATCTCGTCGGCGGCGCGCATATTGACTTCGAGAGCGTTGGTTTCCTGATCGTTCGAGGCTTTGGAGCGGTTGCCGCTGTTTACGTCTATGACATGGAGAGCTTCAGTGCTCTCGATAATAAGATAGGCGCCGCTTTTGAATGAGACGGTTTTTCCGAACGAAGATTTTATCTGCCTGGTTATTCCGAAATGATCGAAGATCGGCTCGGGCTTCTCGTAGAGCTTTACGATATCGGTGCGCTCGGGGGCGATCAGTTCAACGTATTTGCGAATCTGGCCGTAGACCTCTTCGTTGTTGACATGAATACTTTCGAAAGAGGGGCTGAAGACGTCGCGCAGCATGCCGACTATGCGGCTTTCTTCTTCAAACACAAGGGCCGGAGGGGTCGCCTTGCGGGCTTTGGCAAGCGTTTCTTCCCAACACTTGAGCAGTGTTTTCAGCTCGTTGTTGAGCTCCGCGACCTTTTTACCTTCGGCCGAAGTGCGTATGATTATGCCGAAGTTCTTGGGCTTGATTGCCTCGAGTATGCGCCGCAGGCGCAGCTTTTCCTCTGTAGTCTTTATTTTCTGGGATATCGAGATCTTGTCACCGAACGGAATGAGAACCATATACCGGCCTGTGAAAGTGATCTCTGTTGTCAGGCGTGGCCCTTTCGACGAGATGGGCTCTTTGACAATCTGAACCAGAAGCTGCTGCCCCTGCTTGAGGGCGTCGACGATTGTGCCGTGTTTGTCAATGTCGGCTTCGCGTTTTATGCGCGACACCTGAGGCATTTTATTTTTATCGTCGAGGGCTTCTTCGAGGAATTTGGCGTATGTCGAAAACTGAGAGCCGAGGTCGAGGTAGTGAAGAAACGCATCTTTTTCATGGCCAACATTGACAAAGGCGGCATTCAGGCCGGGCATGAGCTTTTTAACCTTTGCCAAATAGATATCACCCACAGCATAGGCCGTAGTGCGCCCCTCTTTCTGGAGCGACACCAGACGCGAGTCTTCGGTCAGAGCTATGGCCACATCCTTTTTCTGCACGTCGACAATAAGTTCGCTTTGCATGGGGGACAGTGGTTAGGGGGTGGTGGAAGAGTTGGTGGTTATGAAAAGTGTGTTATTATGTTTCTCGCCCATTCTCGGGCTCATCTATAGTGGGGCTTATATTGACAACACACCGTCGCCTCCGCCTTGCAGGCGGACCGGCGCGGTGGTTATTGCCTTGGGGGAGAGGGATGTTTTTCTGCGCGGATCCGGCGCCCCGCGCCGGATGTCCGCTGCCGTCGAATCAGACGGCGAGGATGGGCCCCGCCTTACTTCTTCTTATGACGGTTCTTGCGCAAACGTTTTTTACGTTTGTGAGTGGCCATCTTGTGGCCTTTTCTTTTCTTTCCGCTGGGCATTGTTGTTGCTTGGGTTAGAGGTTGGACTTCAGGTTTTAAGCGCTAAGGATATTAGCGGACATCTTCCATGAACACTTTAGCGGGCTTGAAAGCGGGGATTTTGTGTTCGGGGATGGTGATGGTGGTATTCTTCGAGATATTGCGGGCAGTCTTGGCGGAACGAACCTTGATGATGAAGCTGCCGAAGCCACGGAGATAGACGTTTTCGCCATGAGCCAGCGAATCCTTAACGACTTCCATGAACTTTTCGATAGTGTCGAGCACATTGGCGCGGTCGATACCGGTAGACTTTGAAATCTCGTTTACAATGTCGGCTTTTGTCATTGTGATAATATTTGAGGTTTGGTTAACGAATCAAAATAACAGCGCCCCTGAGGCAGGGCGTTTTTCGGGTGCAAATATCGTAATTTTTTTCGTAACTGCCGAATTTAGAGCGAAATTTTTTCGAATAAAGTTCAAATCGGGGCTCTTTGAACAGGCGGTTACTATATAGAACAAGGTGTCAGGCGGCGGGGGTGACAGCCTCGATCGTCTTCAGACGCCTGACAACGATACGCGTCAGCGGGAGCACTGCGACTTCATAGGCGGTTTTCAGCAGTGCCTGGCTCACCATAAGACCTACCAGCGTCGAGGCATCGACAACTCCGGCGAAAGCTATCGGAAAGAACACCAGCGAGTCGACCCCTTCACCCCATAATGTCGACACTATGGCGCGCAGCGAGAACGAACCGCGGCCGCGCTCTTCGGCGCGACGCTTCATCCGGCTCATAACCCAGGCATTGACCATCGAACCGGCAAGGAAAGCGGCGAAACTGGCGGCAAGGATTCGTGGGACGGCTCCGAAAACTGTCTCCATAGCCGCTTGTCCTTCCCACCCTTCGATTCCTGGCAGCAGAAGCCCGATCTGAAGCAGGATGCTGACAAGCAGGTTCATGGCAAATCCGAGCCAAATCACGAACCTGGCCTTGTCGAAGCCATAGACTTCGACAAGGCAGTCATTGATAATATATGAGATCGGAAAGACAATCATTCCGGCAGTAAGGGTGACGCCGCCCAGCGGCACCACCTTTATCTCCATCAGATTGGCCACGATAAGGCAAACACAGAACAGCACTGTCATAACTGTGAATGTCAGGCTGACCGGCTTGCGCATATTCGATGAGAACCTGTTCATAGGTTTATTCGGCAATTCGGTTCAGGGTCTGGAGCAATCGGTCGGCAAGCCCTATCGAATAACCCTGCGACGAGAACACGACTCGATTGAATGTATCAGCGATAACGAAGATCGGACGCTCAGACTCGTGGGCGCTTAGGCGCAGATTCTCAATGAGTTCTTTGGTTATGGCACCGTCTATATCCGTTCCGAAAACAACGTTCGACGGCAGTCCGGGATAAGCTCGGGCGTTGAAGCGCGACATCTCGTCGGCGTCGGCGAAGAGAAGCACAATCTTGCGCCCCGTCGCCTCAAGGCGGTCGGCCAGGGCTGTCATTTCGTTGAGAGCGTGGGCCGAAGGCTCATGGTTGGGACGTATGATACCGAGCACATAGTAACCGCGGCCTGTTGTCGACAGCAGGCTCTTCTCTGACTTCGCGGCGGCATCACTGTAGAGATTCTCGGAGTTGAACGAGCCGATGACCTGCACTTCGCTGTTGTCATACCTGACGACAAGCGGACGGGTGACAACCGAATCGGCCGGGACCTCGAAAATATCGGTCCGGGTCATAACCGAGCCGTCAGCCAGACGCTGCCCGGTGACGAGCATATATCGCCCGGCATCGAGCGAGATGCCGTCGGCATTCAGCTGCGAGGCGGGAGCGGCTTCGTCGAATTCAAGAAGCTGCGGAACGCCATTTTCGATTTTTGAGAGCGCGAACTGCATATAATATTGCGGATCGACAATATGTCCGACGGGGTTCACTTCGAGCACGAGCTTTCCTTTGGGGGTCGCCGATGTCTTGGGCGCAGCAAAAAGAGCGTCAATCCAGTCACTGTCGCCGACAGCATACTGAGGCTTGCCCGTCACCGGGTCGACGCGCGAAGGTATGCCAAGGCTTCGGGCCATAGCGACAAAGAGAATTGCGCGCGAGCGTCCGTCGGCTATCCGGTTTTTATAAGCGGCACGCGGGTCTATGCGGTTACCGGTGCGGTTCCAGACGGTATCGACTGTAATCTCCCGGCCTATCCACTCGACAAGCGCCGCCGGATCGGCCTTGAAGCGGCTCTTGTCGGCACTCGGGATGGTCTTGGCAAAGAAAGCCTTGAAAGGAGTCAGTCCTTCTGTCTCGATTCGCGGATTCATAATATAGGCGTCGAAAAGAGGCGAGCCGGTTTCGGCGGTGGCAAGCGCGTCGGCGAGAACTTCGCGCGACACATCGCGCCTGTCTTTCTCACTTATGGCTTCAAGCAGCCGGATGGCTTTGCCTCGGTCGGCCGAAGGGGTAGACCGCAGGAAATCGGTTATCATAGCGTGATTGCCTCGCGACTCCACAAGGATTCGTTCAAGAACCGCGCTGTCGACGCCGAGTTCTGATGCCAGAGCCGCTGCCGAGGCCTGAGTTGCGAACGTCGAGACGTAGGCGTTGCGGATAGAGTCTTCGCGGGCGAACCGTATGTCGTTGGCCCGGCGCTGCGCAGCGGTGGGCGTCGGGAGCGAGGCCGACGGAGCGGGAGGTGTCAGATTGAACTCATCGACACCGGTATAATCTTCATCGCGATTGAGAACAACAATGACATCATCACCCGGGCGTCCCTTGACATAACCGAACCTGCGGCCGTCGGAAGCCCAGATAAGCATCTCCCCTATTCCGGTTGTGAGCTGAGCGTGACCGGCGGCATCAGTGGTTTTCACTGCGGTCGGATAGAATTCGGCATAGTTATAGAGGCAGAAACGCACCTGAGCGCCGTTCACCGGCTTCCCAGAAATATCTGTGACCTTCACTTTCAGGGGTGCCACCGGAGCATAATTGGCAGTCACATTGATTACCGTCGACGCGGGCTGACGGTCGAGCACTTCCTCGGGGCCGTCGTAGTCACCGAACACCTTTGTCGTCATCAGCATACCGCGTGAGGCGGGCGCGTTGAACCATGCGAGATCGAGAATCGGTTCAGGCTCGCATGCGCCGAGAAAATGCCAGCGGCCGTTGGCCCATGCCTCGACCCAGGCATGATTGTCGTCGGTATGGGCCCAACGCGGAGTGTAGACCTGACGAGCAGGGATGCCGACCGCGCGCAGAGCAGCCACAGCGAACGTAGATTCTTCGCCACAGCGTCCGATGGCCTGACTGACCGAACTGAGCGGAGAACTCGTACGGCCGTCGGATGGACGGTATGTCACCTTTTCATGGCACCAGTGGTTCACTTCCAGAATCGCATCTTCGATAGAAAGTCCGCCGACACGCTGGCGCAGTTCGGCATAGAAAGCCGGACGCGACATATCGAGATTCTCGTTGTTGACGCGCACAGGCAGAACGAAATGGAGGAATTCGCGTTCAGGCACCGAGGCGCCCCACGGCATCTCGCGGCGCGCTTTCAGCGACGCTCTGACATTCTCGAGGAAAAACTCGGGCGGATAGCCTATGCGGTCAGACGTGGGCAGATAACTGTAGAGGAACTCCATGGCGGAGCGCTCTTCGGGATTCATTTCGAGTCGGCCGAAATCGGGAGCCGGACGTCCGGCTTCAGCTGTCAGTATCGCAAACAGAGCGATAAAATATGTCAGTGTCTGTTTCATTATTCTAATGCTTTTATTATGGCGGCCACCCGCGAGGCGTCGGTAGTCGCGCGTGAATATTCGTCGGTATCGGGAGTGCCCATGCTGACATCGGCACGCCGAAAACGCATTGCCGAACCTACGGTGTGCTTTGCCGACGCATGAAGCTCTTCAACACCGGTCAGCCTCACTATATCACGGCAGTTTTCGGCAGTGACACCACCACCGGCAAGAATTATTATCTTTCCGTCGGCATCTTCGACGAGCCGACGAATAAGCGCCGCCCCCTCAAGGGCTGAAGCTGCCTGTCCGGAAGTCAGAACCCTGCGGCATCCGAGGGCTATCAGATCGTCGAACGCCTTGCGCGGGTCGCGACAAAGGTCGAACGCACGGTGAAACGTGACCGGCCGGCCGTCGGCTACAGCCATAAACCGCCTCATGACGTCGATGTCGACATCGCCGTCGGCTGTAAGTGCGCCGACAACTATGCCGTCGGCCCCGGCGGCAACGGCGTCGGTAATCTCGGCTTCCATCTGAGCCACCTCGTCGGCGCTGTAGAGGAAATCGCCGCTGCGCGGGCGTATCAGCACATTGACAGCCGGGCCTCCGGCGTCAACAGCCATGCGCGTCATTGCCGGCGTCGGCGTGAGACCTCCTTCGGTCAGGGCCGAACAAAGCTCTATGCGTGCGGCCCCCGCACTACGGGCTGCGCCGACACTGGCTATATCGCCGCAACACACTTCGAGAAGAACGCTCATCTTACGGTAAGCTCAACGATATTGTCAATATCTTCGGTGAGTTCGGGAAGATGGAGTGTGACACTATCTTTCGAACGAGAGAATTTGACCTTTGTGCCGTCGGCGAACATCTTCGCGCGCCAGACACTGAAACCCTCGGTAGGAATCACAATATCTTTCGATTCGGGATTGAGAACATGGATAAACAGGCGTTCCCCTTTGCGGGTCGCGGTTCCCCAGGGCTGTTCGGCAAACGGAGAGCCTTCGGTTCCGTAGATCGTCTCGCCGTGGGCTCTCATCCATTCTCCTATTTCGCGAAGACGTTCGAGCGCCATTGCCGGGAGCTCGCCATTGGGCTGCGGGCCTATGTTCAGCAGCAGGTTGGCACCTTTTCCGGCCGTCTTAACCAGATAGTGGACAAGTGTGCGCGTATCTTTATAATCTGTATCCTCGATACGGAAGCCCCACATTCCGTTCATGGTGTCGCAGGTTTCGAGCGGCAGCTGGCTTATAGCCTGTCCCGAAAGTCCGGCCGTGTTCTCGCCCGGCATATCGCGTTCGAAAATCTGTATGTCCTCCCCTTCGAAAGGCGCCTGATGATGGTTGTTACCTACCAGACATCCCGGCTGAAGGCTGTGGATAAGAGCGTATTGCTGAGGCAACTGCCAGTTGAAAGGAACTGAATCCTGATCGTGGTCCCACCATCCGTCGAACCATATTGCGCGAATCGGGCCATAGCCTGTCAGCAGTTCGCTGAGCTGACGGTTCATGAAAGCATAGTAGTGAGGCCAGTCGCTCTTCAGGCTGTCTTTGCCGGTCGTGCGGCCGGTTCGCCCTGCCGGATAGTCATCGCGCCCCCAGTCAATATGAGAATAATAGAGATGGAGCTTAAGGTCGTTTTTCTGACAGGCCTCCGACAGTTCTTTCAGCACATCGCGCTTGAACGGCGTGGCGTCGACGATATTGTAGTCCGACTCCTTGGTGCCGAACATCGAGAACCCGTCGTGATGGCGCGTCGTGAAGCAGATATACCGTGCGCCTGAATCCTTGATAGCCTGCGCCCAGGCTTCGGCGTCGAAATCGGCCGGATAGAAAGCGCGGGCCGTCTTGGCATATTCGCTCTGCAGAGGCCCGTAGTTCAGATACCACTCTCCACGGGCAAACATGCTGTAAATGCCCCAGTGGATGAATATGCCGAAGCGGTCAGCGGCAAACTCTTTGCGTGATTCCAAAACCTGAGGTGACGCTACATACTCGGCCGAAGCCGGCAGAAGCATCAAAGCCGTCAATACTGATAGGATTAATCTTTTCATGGATCGATAATTGGTTTACCGCGCAAAGATACTACGAAATCCCGTGCGATGCAAGCCTTTTGCCGCCGCCGGGTTGGAGGTTAACGCGCTTTGGAGTATCTTTGCATTACTTATGAGCACAAACGTCAAAATATTCCGGCCCGACACGTCGACGGAACTGCCTCTTATATACGCCGACGCCGGCATCCGCGCCGGCTTTCCGTCGCCGGCCCAGGACTACATATCCGAAACAATCGACCTCAACAAAGACCTCATATCCAATCCGGCGTCGACTTTCTACGGCCGCGTCGTCGGCGACTCCATGATTGAGGAAGGCATCGCCGAGGGCGATATTCTTGTGATCGACCGCTCGGTCGAGCCTGAGAACGGCGATCTGGCCGTCTGCTGTCTCGACGGCGAATTCACGCTGAAGCGAATCCATATCTCCGACGACGGCCATGTGCAGCTCGTTCCGAGCAACCGCCGTTACCGCCCTATCGACATCGATGAAGGCGACGAACTCATAATCTGGGGTGTCGTAATCTATACCATCAAGGCCAACCGCCGTCCGCGCTTCGGCCACAGGTTCTGAGCCGCCATCCTCCAAAACCGACACCCATGTATGCTCTTGTCGACTGCAACAACTTCTTTGTATCCTGCGAGCGCGTTTTCCGCCCCGAACTCGAAGGAAAGCCGGTCGTTGTCCTGAGCAACAACGACGGGTGTGCGGTGTCGATGAGCAACGAGGCCAAGGCTCTCGGCATAAAGCGCGGCTCCCCCTATTTCAGATTCCGCGACCTCGCCGAGGCCAACGGCGTCGTATGCCTCTCGGGGAACCACCGCCTCTACGGCGACATGTCGCGCCGTGTGATGCTTACTCTCAAGGCCCATGTCGATGATCTCGAAGTTTATTCCATCGACGAGGCGTTCATGGTCCTCGGCAATGAAATCGGGGAATATGACGGATTCGGCCGCTATCTCGTCAGGCGCGTTCGCCGCGACACAGGCATCCCCGTCAGCATCGGCATAGCCCCGACAAAAACTCTCGCAAAAGCGGCTGCCCGATTTGCTAAAAAATATAAGGGATACAAGGGCGCCTGCCTCATCGACAGCGATGAGAAAAGACGGAAGGCTCTCTCGCTTACATGGATAGGCGACGTGTGGGGAATCGGCCGGCGCAACTGCCGCCGCCTTATTGAATACGGAATCGACACTGCGCTGAAATTCGCCGACCTGCCCCGTCAGCAGGCCGAGTCGCTGTTCAACGTCGTCGGCGTCAGAACATGGCGCGAGCTCAACGGCGAGCCGTGCATTGAGCGTGAGATCCGCGACCACAGGCAGTCGATCTCATCGACGCGCACCTTCGCCTCGGAGCTCCACACTTTCGAGGAACTGCGTCAGGCTATAGCCGGATTCATCAGCATCACCGCCCGCAAACTGCGCGAAGACGACGGGTTTGCCGACCGCCTGTCGGTTTTCATCTGCACAAACCCTTTCCACGAGCGCGACCGGCAATATTTCAACGAAGCGTCGGCCTCGCTACAGTTCGCGACCAACGACACCGGTCTGCTGCTCGAAGCGGCGCTCGATGCCCTCAGAAAGATTTTCCGCGACGGTTTCGGATATAAAAGAGCCGGCGTAACACTGACCCACATTACGCCGCGCGAAGGCACCCAGCAGAGCCTCTTCGCCGACACCGACGCATTGCGCAAGCGCGAACGGCTGATGCGCATTGTCGACGCCATAAACGCCTCGCCGAGATTCGCCAACACCGTTACAATCGCAGCCGCCGGCGCCGGTCTCGACCCGCTCGTGCGCCGCGAAAAGCAATCGCGCCTCTACACCACCCGCATCTCCGACATCATCGAAATCCACACCCCCGACCGTATTATTCCCGATTAATCTCGAATTATCCTGATTAATCCCGATTAATCCTGAATAATTTGTATCTTTGCGGCAAGGCCATGAGCCCCGTTAACAGATTTAGAATGATTATGAGCGAGAATGTGAACAAGCTGATGGCGTTCCTCGACGCCTCACCGGTAAATTTCCTGGCAGTGAAGACAGCTGAGAGCCTGCTGCAGGCCAATGGCTTCAAGCCTCTCGACAAGCGCGACGCATGGGTTCTTCAGCCCGGCGACCGCCGCTATATCGTGAAGAACTCGAGCGCTCTGATGGCGTTTGTTGTCGGCCACGGCGGTTCCGAAGCCGGATTCCACATTATCTCGGCTCACAGCGATTCGCCCGGCTTCCGCATCAAGCCCCGGGCCGAGATGACAGGCGACGGCGGCGTAGTACGGCTCAACACCGAGGTCTATGGCGGCCCGATTCTCTATACCTGGTTCGACCGTCCGCTGTCGATAGCCGGGCGTGTGGTGCTCCGCAGCTCCGACCCGCTCAATCCGCTGACGACGGCCGTAGATTTCCGCCGGCCGCTGCTGACGATACCCCATCTGGCAATCCATTTCAACCGTGCCGTCAACGACGGAAACAAGCTTTCTCGCCAGAAAGACATGATGCCCGTTCTTGGCTACATAAAAGACTGTGCCGAGGCCGACGGCCTACTGCTGCGTCTCGTGGCCGACGAACTCGGAGTCGACCGCAAGGAGATTCTCGACTTCGATCTCAGTCTCTACGACACCACCCCGGCTTGCCTCGTCGGCCTTCACAACGAGTTCATAACATCAGGGCGTCTCGACGACCTTTCGATGGTTCACGCCGCCCTGACGGCGCTGACCGCCGAAGCCGACACCCACACGGCTGCCACGCGCGTCTGCGCCATCTTCGACAACGAAGAGACAGGTTCGGGAACGAAACAGGGCGCCGCATCGCCTCTGCTGGCCGACCTGCTGCAGCGCATCAACTTCTGCCTCGGAGGCAATGAGGAAACATATCTGCGCGGTGTCGACGCCTCGTTCATGGTGTCGGCCGACAATGCCCACGGCGTCCATCCGAACTATGTCGAGAAGCAGGATCCCACGAATCATCCCGTTCTCGGCGGAGGCCCGACAATAAAGATCAACGCCAACTGCAAGTATATGACCGACGCCGAATCGGCCGCGGTATTCGCCGAAGTTTGCCGCCTCGCCGACGTCCCCTGCCAGTATTTCGTCAACCACAGCGATGTTGCCGGCGGCTCGACCTTAGGAAATATCCTGACAGGCCAGATAGATCTTCGCGGAGTCGACATGGGAGCCGCAATCTGGGCCATGCACTCGTGCCGCGAAACTGCCTCGGCCATCGACCACGACTATATTGTCGCGGCCTTCTCTAAATTCATGACCTTATAATCCACCACCAAAAAATATTGCAATGATAGAAATATCGAGCTTAGTCAATTCGCTGTCGCCGAGCCAGACTCTGGCTATGTCACAGAAAAGCGCCGAGCTTCGCGCTCAGGGAGTCGATGTCATCAATCTCAGTGTCGGCGAACCTGATTTCAACACTCCGGCCCACATCAAAGAGGCTGCAAAACGCGCTATCGACGAGAACTATACGCGCTACACACCGGTGGCCGGCTACAAAGAGCTGCGCGAGGCAATAGCCTGCGATATGCGACGCCATCCCGGAGTGGATTTCACCGCCGACGACATCGTTGTCAGCAACGGCGCCAAACAATCGCTCTGCAACGCCATTCTGGCCACGATAAACCCCGGCGACGAGGTTATCATCCCGGCTCCGGCATGGGTTAGCTACAGCGAAATGGTGAAACTGGCCCACGGCGCCTCTGTCATCGTGGAATCGGGCATCGAAGACGATTTCAAGATGACACCCGAAAAGCTCGAAAAAGCCATCACGCCCAAAACGCGAATGCTGCTGCTGACCTCTCCGTCGAACCCGACAGGAAGCGTCTATACCCACGCCGAGCTTCAGGACCTCGTCGACGTTCTCGCCCGCCACGAGCGCGTTCTCGTTCTCGCCGACGAGATATACGAGCATATCAACTTCACAGGCTCTTTCACCTCGATGGCTGAGTTCCCGGAACTGAAAGGCCGTGTCATCATCATAAACGGTGTGTCGAAAGCCTATGCCATGACAGGCTGGCGAATCGGCTTCATGGCCGCTCCACGCGAACTGGCCAAGGCCTGCACCAAACTCCAGAGCCAGTATACCTCAAACCCGTCGTCGATAGCCCAGAAAGCCGCCGAAGCCGCCTACACCGGACCTCAGGACTGCGTAACGGAAATGAACAAAGCCTTCGAACGGCGCCGCGACCTCGTCGTCGAGCTTGCGCGCACGATTCCCGGATGGGAAGTGAATGTGCCTATGGGCGCTTTCTATCTGTTGCCGCGCGTGACCGGCTGCCTCGGCACAACAGCCCCCGACGGGCGCCGAATCGAGACATCGGGCGATCTCGCGCTCTATCTTCTTGAGAAAGCCGCCGTGGCCACCGTCGACGGAGCTGCCTTCGCGGCCCCCGGCTATCTGCGTCTCAGCTATGCCACAAGCGACGACAATCTGCGCGAAGCCTTCCGCCGCATCGGCGAGGCCGTCGCAGCCCTCAAACGTTGAATATATACTTTATAACTACACATTTTACTACGATGAATTTTGTTGAAGAGCTCCGCTGGCGCGGCATGATCCACCAGATGATGCCGGGCACAGAAGAGCAGCTACAGAAAGAGATGACAACGGCCTATCTCGGAATCGACCCGACAGCCGACAGCCTCCACATAGGCCATCTCGTCGGTGTGATGATGCTCAAGCATCTGCAGCGCAGCGGCCACAAACCTATCGCCGTTGTCGGAGGTGCCACAGGTATGATCGGCGACCCCTCGATGAAGAGTCAGGAGCGCAAGCTTATCGACGAAGAGACCCTGCGCCACAACCAGGAAGCCATCAAACGTCAGCTCGCCCACTTCCTCGACTTCGACAGCGGTGCTCCAAACGCCGCCGTAATGGCCAACAACTACGACTGGATGAAGGACTTCACCTTCCTTGACTTCATCCGCGATATCGGCAAGCATATCACCGTCAACTACATGATGGCCAAAGACTCGGTAAAGAAGCGCCTCAACGGCGAGAACTCCGAGGGAATGTCGTTTACGGAATTTTCATATCAGCTCCTGCAGGGCTACGACTTCCTCCATCTCTACGAGACTATGGGCTGCAAACTCCAGCTCGGCGGCAGCGACCAGTGGGGCAATATAACTACGGGCACCGAGCTTATCCGCCGCATGAACGGCGGCGAGGCTTTCGCCCTGACCTGTCCGCTGATCACCAAGGCCGACGGCAAGAAATTCGGCAAGACCGAACAGGGCAACGTATGGCTCGACCCGAACCGCACCACACCGTTTGCCTTCTATCAGTTCTGGGTCAACACTTCCGATGAAGACGCCGCGCGCTATATAAAGATTTTCACCGAACTTTCGCGCGAGGAAATCGAAGCTCTCGAAGCCGAACAGGCTGCCGATCCCGGCAAACGTCCGCTGCAGCACCGTCTGGCCAAGGAACTGACCACCATGGTTCACTCCGCCCAGGACTATGAGACAGCCGTCGAGGCCAGCCAGATTCTCTTCAGCAACAAAGCTGTCGACATCCTCCACAAAATCGATGAACCTACGCTTCTGGCAGTCATGGAAGGAGTGCCGCGCTTCACAGTCAGCCGCGAGCTGCTCAAAGATGAAGGTGTGAAACTTATCGACCTCTCGACCGAACACGCCCCTGTTTTCTCGTCGAAAGGCGAGATGCGCAAGCTCGTTCAGGGAGGCGGTGTGTCGCTCAACAAAGAGAAAGTGGCCGATCCGAACCGCGCAGTGACCGAAGCCGACCTTCTCAACGACAAATATCTGCTGCTCCAGCGCGGCAAAAAGAACCACTACCTTCTGACCGTAGAATAACCCGCGCGTCAGAAAGCCCTTTCACCCCGCCGTGGCATCCCTCCCGGCGGGGTTTATTTATTCTGTCGCTATTATTTGTGAACTTATCACATAAAGACTATTATAATAATAACGTATCTGCACATAGCTGAGATACAAAATAAAAGTGTTAACTTTGTATATGGAAACAGTCGTTCGTATTCATAGCGAATCAGAGTATAATGAAATACTACAACAAGCTGTTGTAGTTTCGCCTTGGGGGCATATCAATCATCTCATTACTAAATTTGGAGATGATGACAATGCTATTCTTTACTACGCCGAGGAAACCGTTCAGAAAGGCTGGCGCTTGAAGGGTTTACAAAACCTATAGGCGTCGCCGAATACAAACTTATCGTCCCTCAAAAAGAGCTGAAACAGCTAATCTCCGACGAAATAAAGACCTTCAACAAAGAAGTCGCCGATATATCAGCACAACAATGAGAAGGATGGGAGAATAAAAAATCACGACACTACTATACTGAATTTCTTAGATTGCCGTCAAAAACTCAAAAGAGATGGACTGTATTCTCATGGACAGCAACAGCTATTCTATGGATATACATTTTTGCGATAATAATTGCCTATTAGATTACTTGTCGGCCAAATTCCTTAATTGAACTTGTTCCTGAAAAAGAGGTTGAAGAATGACGCTCTGAAATTCATCTCTTTCCTTACGCCGGAATAAGACGGCTGATTATTTATTGTTAACAAATGCCGCTGTCCCGAATCGGGATGTTTCCGCGGAAAAATTCGTAACTTTGAGGCCGTAATGGAAAACCGCCGCAAAACGTCTGACAGATGAAAGGCATAGTATTGGCCGGAGGCTCCGGCACCCGTCTCTACCCTATCACCAAGGGAGTAAGCAAGCAGCTCTTGCCGATTTTCGACAAGCCGATGGTCTATTACCCGATCTCGACACTGATGCTCGCCGGCATAAGGGATATTCTGATAATCTCGACACCGGCCGACCTGCCCGCGTTCCAACGTCTTCTGGGCGACGGCAGCGACTTCGGAGTAAGCTTTACCTACGCCGAACAGCCGAGTCCCGACGGCCTCGCTCAGGCTTTTATCATAGGCCGCGATTTCATCGGCGACGACGCAGCATGCCTCGTTCTGGGCGACAATATATTCCACGGCCCGGGATTTTCGCAGACCCTGAAAAAAGCTGTCGACGCAGCCGAAACAGAGGGTAAGGCAACAGTCTTCGGATACTGGGTCGACGACCCCGAGCGCTACGGCGTGGCCGAGTTCGACAGCAGCGGAAACTGCCTCTCTATCGAAGAAAAGCCCCAAAAGCCCAAAAGCAACTATGCCGTTGTCGGACTTTATTTCTACCCCAACAAGGTTGTCGACATTGCCGCATCGATAAAGCCGTCGGCCCGCGGGGAGCTTGAAATAACGAGCGTCAACCAGGAGTTCCTCAGCTCGGGCGAGCTGAGGGTGCAGACTCTGCCGCGCGGATTCGCCTGGCTCGACACCGGCACCCACGATTCGCTGGCCGACGCTTCAATATATGTCGAAGTTCTCGAGAAGCGTCAGGGACTCAAGATCGCCTGTCTCGAAGGAATAGCCTACCGCCAGGGCTGGATTTCGCGCGAGAAGATGATAGAGCTGGCAAAGCCCATGCTGAAAAACCAATACGGGCAGTATCTTATGAAAGTTATCAACGAAATAGACCGTTCGGGCTACAGCAATCTCGACTGACAATGAATGTGATAAAGACAGATATTGAAGGTGTGGTCGTCATCGAGCCGAGGGTTTTCGACGATGCGCGCGGATATTTCTTCGAGTCGTATTCGAAGCGCCGGTTCGACGAGGCTGTCAGGCCCGTAGAGTTCGTTCAGGACAATGAGTCGATGTCGACGCGCGGAGTTATCCGCGGACTCCATTTCCAGCGGCCCCCCTTCTCTCAGAGCAAACTCGTCAGATGCGTCAGAGGTGCCGTGCTCGATGTCGTCGTCGACATCCGCCGCGGCTCTCCGACCTACGGACGCCATATCGCCGTTGAACTGACCGGCGAAAACAGGCGCCAGCTGTTCGTGCCGCGCGGTTTCGCCCACGGCTTCGCGGTTCTGAGCGACGAGGCGGTCTTCCAGTATAAATGCGACAACTACTATCATCCCGAATCGGAAGGAGGCATCTCCATAGCCGACCACTCGCTCGGCATCGACTGGCGCATTGACCCCGCCGAGGCCATTCTCTCTGAGAAAGACCTCCGCAACCCGATGTTCAGCGACTTCGAGAGTCCTTTCGACATAACGGTTAGCCTTTACGACGAATGAATATACTTGTAACAGGGGCCGACGGCCAGCTCGGACGCTGCCTGCGCGACGTGACAGCCTCATCGGCCGACAACTATATCTTCACAGATGTCGCGCAGCTCGACATCACTGACCCTGCAGCCGTCAGGCGCGCTGTAGCCGACAATAAGCCTGCGGTCATCGTAAACTGCGCGGCCTATACCGACGTCGAACGCGCCGAATCCGACCCCGCGACAGCCGAAAAGCTGAACGCCACGGCCGTTGCCGTACTGGCCGAAGAGGCGGCCCGCGCGGGAGCCACGCTGTTTCACATATCGACCGACTATGTGTTCGGTGCAGAGCCATACAACACTCCCTGCCGCGAGGACCAGCAGGGCACGCCGACAGGCGTCTACGGACTGACAAAGCTCCACGGCGAGCAGGCGATTGCCGCAAGCGGCTGCAAAGCTCTGATTTTCCGCACGGCGTGGCTTTATTCGGAATATGGCAAGAACTTCGTCAGAACTATGCTCGGTCTGACCGCATCACGGCCGACGCTGAATGTCGTCTTCGACCAGACGGGAACCCCTACCTATGCCCGCGATCTCGCCGAAGCCATCGCAACCATAATCGCCGGCCGCTGTTTCGAGGGGCGCGAAGGAATCTACCACTATTCCAACGAAGGAGTATGCTCATGGTTCGACTTCGCCAAAGCTATCGCCACCATGTCCGGCCACAGCAACTGTGACATCCGCCCGTGCCATTCCGACGAATTTCCGTCGGCAGTGAAACGTCCGGCTTACTCCGTGCTCGACAAAACAAAATTCAAAACGACATTCGGTCTCTCTGTCCCCTACTGGACCGACTCGCTCGCCGAATGCCTGAACAATCTGAAAGGCAATGAAGCGTAACATACTTATCACCGGAGGGGCCGGATTCATCGGCAACCACGTCGTCCGCCTCTTCGTCAACAAATATCCCGACTATCATATCGTCAACCTCGACAAGCTGACCTATGCAGGGAACCTCGCTAACCTCAGCGATATCGAAGACCGCCCGAATTACACTTTCGTGCGCGCCGACATCGCCGATCTCGACGCCATGCGCCGCATAATCCACGAGCACCGGATCGACGGCATTATCCATCTGGCCGCCGAAAGCCATGTCGACCGCTCGATAAAAGATCCGTTCACCTTCGCCCGCACCAACGTCATGGGCACCCTCGCCCTGCTTCAGGCGGCCCGCGAATACTGGGAATCGCTGCCCGAAAAATATGATGGAAAGCTGTTCTACCACATATCGACCGACGAAGTCTACGGTGCTCTCGAACTAACCCACCCCGAAGGTGTGGAGCCCCCCTTCACAACCCTCGCATCGAGCCGCGACGACAAAGCCTACGGCACAGAGTTCTTCACCGAAGAGACGAAATACAATCCCCACTCCCCCTACTCGGCCTCTAAGGCGTCGAGCGACCACTTCGTGCGCTCCTACCACGACACCTACGGAATGCCGACAATCATAACCAACTGCTCGAACAACTACGGGCCTTATCAGTTTCCCGAGAAGCTGATACCGCTGTTCATAAACAACATACGCCACCGCCGCCCGCTGCCCGTCTACGGCAGAGGCGAGAACGTGCGCGACTGGCTCTTCGTCGAAGACCACGCCCGGGCGATTGATCTTATATTCCACAAGGGACGGGCTGCCGAAACCTACAATATCGGCGGCTTCAACGAATGGAAAAATATCGACCTTATAAAGGTAATAATCAAAACTGTCGACCGTCTATTGGGAAATCCCGAAGGCCAGTCGCTCGACCTCATAACATACGTCACCGACCGCCCAGGCCACGATATGCGCTACGCCATCGACAGCCGCAAACTTCAGAGCGAGCTCGGCTGGGAGCCGTCGCTCCAGTTCGAGGAAGGCATCGAGAAAACCGTGCGCTGGTATCTCGACAACCAGGCCTGGATGGACAACATAACATCCGGCGAATACGAGCGCTATTACGACGATATGTATAGCGGCCGATAACCGTTTTCAGCAACTCAACCGCATGACAAGCCTCGATTCACTGACCAAAGAATCTATCGGACGTCTTCTGTGGCGCTATTCGCTGCCGTCGATAGTCGGTATGCTCGTCATGTCGCTCTACAACGTCATCGACCGCATCATACTCGGACAGGTTGTCGGAGCCGACGCGCTTTCGGGACTGACGATAACTTTTCCGGTCATGAACCTCGCCACGGCCATCGGCGTGCTCGTCGGCGTAGGAGCCTGCACACGTGTCAGCATCTTCCTCGGAGCCGGCAACCATCGCGAAGCGTCGCAGGTGCTCGGCAACGCCCTGGTGCTGACCATCGTCAACGGCATAATCTACATCAGCCTTTTCGCTCTGTTCCTCGATCCGCTGCTGCGGCTTTTCGGCGCAAGCGACGTCACAATCGTCTATGCCCGCGACTTCATGAGGTGGATTCTTCCGGGGCTGCTACTGATCAACATCGCTTTCGGTTTCAATAATATCATGCGGTCGTCGGGCTATCCCAACAAGGCGATGGTCACAATGATACTCGGAGCAGTCTGCAACATCTTTCTTGCGTTTCTGTTCGTTTATAAACTGCGCTGGGGCATCAAAGGCGCCGCAATAGCGACCGACATCTCCATGGCCGTAACGGCAACTTTCGTGATGCAGCATTTCATAAGCCGCAAGTCGAGACTCCACTTCGTCAGGGGAATCTACCGTCTGAAATGGGATATTGTCAGGCAGATCGTATCTATCGGCATGGCACCGAGCATTATAAATGTTGCAGCCTGTCTGATAAACATTCTCATCAACAAGACCTTGCTGGCCAACGGCGGTGACATAGCGATTGCCACAGCCGGCATCTTCGTGACCTTCACGTCGCTGGTAACCTGCGTTGTTCTGGGTGTCAATATGGGAATGCAGCCTATAATAGGATATAACTACGGCGCCGGAGTCTATTCCCGGGTCAGAAGCACCATGCAGCTCGCGATGGTGTGGGGAACGGCGATATGCACTCTCGGATGGATCGGGGGCACCTTTTTCCCGTCTGAAATAGCATCGCTGTTCACTGTCGACCGTACTCTTATCGAAGTCACTGCCGAAGCTCTTCCGAAAGCGATGTCGGTATTCTTCGTCGTAGGCATCCAGATTATCGCCACGGGAATGCTTCAGTCGATCGGTCAGGCAGGCAAAGCGATATTCCTCAGTCTGACACGTCAGGTTCTGTTTCTGATTCCTTTGCTACTGATTATGCCGCGCTCGCTGGGAACCGACGGCGTATGGTGGTCGTTTCCGCTGAGCGACATTCTTGCTACGGTAGTGACCGCCACTATATTGGTATTCCAGATGCGCTCACTCACCCGCCGGAGCATGAGGCCGGCATGACGGTGTGCCGTCTCATTCAACCGGTGAGAGACCCAGCCCTGCGGCAAATTCGAGCATAAACTCGCGCGCGGCATCGTGGTCGTTGGGAATCTTGCCGTCTAATATCGCGTCTTTTATAGCCTGTTTGATCTGCCCCACAACGGGAGTCCCTTTCAGATTGAAAGCCGCCATAATCTCCAGCCCGTCGACGGGAGGCTGAAAATTCCTTATCGCATCTCGCTCGTTGAGGTCGGCCATCTTGGCTCTGACAATGGCGAAATTGTCGAGAAAGCGCTTAACCTTCTCGCGGTTTCGTGACGTTATGTCGGCCTCACACAGGGTCATAAGATCCTCCAGATCATTGCCGGCCTCAAAAATCAGGCGCCTGACGGCCGAGTCGGTGACTCCGTCCTCTACAAGAGCTATCGGCCTCATGTGAAGCTCGACAAGTTTGGCCACATATTTGAGATGTTCGTTCATAGGCAGACGCAGCCGGCGGAAAATCCGCTCGACCATCTTGGCTCCTATGAAATTATGGTTATGGAAAGTCCAGCCTACAGCGTCGTCCCACCGCTTGGTGACAGGCTTTGCTATATCATGAAGCAGAGCCGACCAGCGCAGCCATTCATTCTCGCTGGCGGCAGCCACGCGGTCGAGCACGATCATCGTATGCTCGAAATTGTCTTTATGTCCGCGCCCTTTGACAATCTCCACACCCTTCATGGCGTCGAGCTCGGGCATGATGATTTTAAGCAGCCCTGTCGACAGCAACAGTTCCCACCCTATCGACGGTCGGGGCGACCGCATTATCTTCTGAAGTTCAGTGGCGATACGTTCGCGCGACACAATCTCGAGGCGCTGCGCGTTGCGGGCAATGGCTCCGAGTGTTTCCGGACAGATTGTGAAATCGAGCTGAGTCGCAAACCTTATGGCTCGCATCATTCTGAGCGGGTCGTCGCTGAAAGTGATGTCGGGGTCGAGAGGTGTGCGGATCACACGTCGTTCGAGATCGCCTATACCGTCGAAGCGGTCGACAAGCTCGCCGAAAGAGGCCGAGTTGACGCTCAGCGCCATGGCGTTGATAGTGAAGTCGCGACGCGAGATGTCGTCGTCGAGTGTTCCGTCTTCCACTATTGGCTTCCGGGAATCGCGGTTATAACTCTCGCGGCGCGCGCCGACAAACTCAAGCTCGTCATCGCCACTGTGGACTTGTGCGGTTCCGAAATTCTTATAGACGTGAACCTGAGCTTTCGGACCAAGCCGTTGAGCCACCTCGCGTGCAAGCTCTATGCCGCCGCCTACGGTCAGGAAATCGATATCCTTGCTGTGGCGGCCGAGCAAAAGATCGCGCACATAGCCGCCGACGACGTATGCCTCGCGCCCAAGGCTGTCGGCAGCGTTGCCGACGAGATGAAAGATCGGTCTGTCGATTCGTTCAGCGTAGTTCATTCACACATCAAAATATTGAATCTCTTCGGGAGCCGGAGTCAGATTCTCGGGCTCTCCGTCACGGCTGACGGCATAGGTATTCTCGATGCCGACAGCCCCGACATGGGGAATAACGAACTTAGGCTCGAGAGCAATGACATTGCCCTCGGCAAGAATGTCGCGGGAACGCGGCGCTATGACAGGCAACTCATTGATTTCGATGCCGACACCATGTCCGATAAATCCGGCTTTCTGGCGGTGGCCCATGAAATATTCGTGGAGTCCGCGCTCATGAACCATATTGTCGGCCATCTCATAGATTTCGCGGGCAGTAGCTCCCGGGCGCGCAATGCGGCGGAACTCCGCATGGATGTCGAGCGAGCACTGATGGGCCCGCAGGGCAACCTCGGGAATCTCTCCAAGAGCGAAAACGCGGGTCATATCGGTCATATATCCCGTGAAATCGCCCCCCATATCGATCATTACAGTCGTACCCGGACGTATCATCGTGCCGTTGGCTCCAACCGGCAGACTCGGGTCGGAACCTGCGCCTCCCATTGCAAAATCGTAGGGGGAGGGATTGTCGGCATTCTCGCCGACGAGCACATTGCCCATGAAAAACTCCATTGAATCGCCACTGATGCGGAACTGGCCCAGCGATCCTTCGAGGCGCGACACCCGTTCGATCTCTATCTGAAGCTCGATATCTGACATCCCCTCGGTAAAGATATGGGGGATTCTCGAATAAACACGCTGGTGGGCCACACCGCTGCGGCGTATCATGTCGATCTGGGCGGCAGTCTTGCGCGAACGCGCCTCGCGCATAACAGCCGAGGCATTGCACAGCTCAGCCTCAGGGAAGATAGCTTTCAGCCGTCGGATTTCGCTGAAAGAGCGCGTGTCGAGCTCAAGACCGATACGCCGGGGCTGACGCGCGAGCCGCGAGGCAATCTCTTCAGGCTTGCGCACAAATTCTGTCGTGTCCCCCTTAAGAACGACGGGGCGTTTTACAAAGAACACGACGTCGCCCTCGAAAGGCACATAAATCCATCCCGCGAAAACTCGGCCGGTCAGGTCATAGATATTGGAGTTGTCGGCGAGCAGAAGCGCGTCGGGAGCATCGGAGGCCGATGCCATTACGCTGCGCACGCCGTCGATACGTTTCTGAAACTCGGCATTGTCGAGCAGAAGTGTCGAAAATTCATCTTTAGGTTCTATCATCGCTATTCCTGTTTAATTTAACGGCTTCTGAAATACACTCCGACTGCCTCGACACCGCGGAGGGTATCGACACGCATTATATGCCGGACTTTAACAGGCGTTCCGCTGAGCGGACTGACATCGGTGGCGACAACGGCCTCTGCCTGACGGCTTGCTCCGAATCCCCTGCCATACCAGCGGCCGTGGACATCGGCCAGAGGAATGTTGACGGTGTCGACAGTCTGACGCCCGTTGTTATTATAACAAATTTCGAGCCAAAGGTTTGAATATGGATAGTCTATATTATGACGCAACGATACTTCGAGATCGCCCCTCGAAAGAGAGTCTTCGCGACCGGTGTCGAAATCCAGAGCATTCCCGTAGGCCCAGCCTTCGGGAGGCACTTCGGTATAATGGCTGAAATCGCCGGGCGACGTACAGCCCGCGACAGCCGACATGACCATCGCTACAACAGCGGCCGGAATTGAATACCTGACATTAAGCATTGTCCGACGGCTTCTGAGGGGCCTGAGCTTTAGGAGCGTCAGGGCGTCCCCCGCCCTGCGCGTTCTGTCCTTTCTTGCGGCGGCGCGAACGCTGTCCCTGCTTCTCGTCGCCGCCCTGAGGCTGGTTCTGAGTCTTAGCTTTGGGCTGGCTCTGAGACTTGGAAGTCTGGTCGTCAGGTCTGGCACCCTTGTCAGACGATTTTTTCTTCTTTTTCTTTTTCTTGCTCTTGTCGAAACGGGTAAGCGATTCCTGAGTGGCAAGATCGAGCACTTTCGGCGTTGATTTTTTGTCAGACTCGAGCTCAAGCTTCAGAGGCTTCTCGCCGGCCTTGTTCATCTCAATGACTTCGAAAGCACGCGCGGCATCGATAGTGACGAGGTTGGCCGCCAGATTCTTGTCGGTGCTGTATGTTATCTCTTTCTTGAAAATATCGGTCTTGAAATGATAATATGTCGAATCGGCGGTTTCGAGGCGTATATCCTTCGGAGGCAATTCCTTGGTGCTCTCCATGTAGGTGTCGACCTCGAAATTAAGGCAGCACTTCAGTTTCGCACACTGTCCGGCAAGTTTCTGGGGATTGAGCGACAGATCCTGACAGCGGGCGGCAGCGGTGCCGACGCTGACAAAGTTCGTCATCCAGCTGGCGCAGCAGAGCGGCCTTCCGCACGGGCCGATTCCTCCTATGCGGCCGGCCTCCTGACGTGCTCCGATCTGCTTCATCTCGATTCTGACCTTGAACGTCTCGGCCAACACCTTGATGAGCTGGCGGAAATCGACACGTTCCTCAGCGATATAATAGAAAATTGCCTTGTTGCCGTCGCCCTGATATTCGACGTCGCCGATTTTCATGTTGAGATGAAGTTCTTCGGCTATACGGCGCGCGCGGATCATGGTGTCGTGTTCGCGGGCCTGAGCCTCACGATATTTCTCGAGGTCGACAGGCCGGGCTTTGCGGAACACTCGTTTGATATCGGGTGAGTCGGGCTTGATACGGGCTTTTTTCATCTGGAGCGCGACAAGCCGTCCGGTCAGTGTGACGCGGCCGATGTCGTGGCCCGGCATCGATTCGACTGCCACCATATCTCCCTGCTCAAGATGCAGATTGAGACTGTTGCGATAGTAGCCCTTGCGCGTGTTCTTGAACACGACTTCAACAATGTCCCAGTCGGCAAACCCGCCCGGAATATCAGCAAGCCAGTTCGTGCTGTAGAGCTTGCCGCGGGGCTCGCCGTGAACCTCTGACTGAGGGGTCGCGGGCTGAGGTGTCGCGGCAGCCTCGTCTGCTACAGACTGCTGCTGTTTTTTATCTTCTTTAGCTGACATTGCTTTTTGCCGCTTTTATTTGGCGAAGCTGACAGCTCGGGTCTCGCGGATAACGGTGATCTTCACCTGACCCGGATAGGTCATCTCGTCCTGAATTCGTTTGGCTATTTCAGCCGACAGTTTCTCTGTCTCGGTATCGTCGATCTTATCGGCTCCGACAATGACGCGCAACTCGCGGCCGGCCTGAATAGCGTAGGTCTTGAGCACTCCGGGATAGCTCAGAGCAAGCTGTTCGAGATCGTTCAGACGCTTGATATAGGCTTCGACAATCTCTCGGCGGGCGCCCGGACGGGCGCCTGAGATGGCATCACATACCTGAACAATGGGAGCCAGCAGCGATGTAGGTTCTATCTCGTCGTGGTGGGCGCCGATCGCATTGCAGATTTCAGGCTTCTCCTTATATTTTTCGGCAAGCTTCATGCCAAGGAGTGCGTGGGGCAGTTCGGGCTCTTCGTCGGGCACTTTGCCTATATCATGCAACAGTCCGGCGCGACGCGCTTTCTTCGGGTTCAGGCCGAGTTCCGAGGCCATGATCGCACAGAGATTAGCCGTTTCACGCGAATGCTGGAGAAGGTTCTGCCCGTAACTCGAACGATATTTCATCTTTCCGACCATGCGGATGAGATCGGGATGGAGTCCGTGTATGCCGAGATCTATGGTAGTGCGTTTGCCGGTCTCGATAATTTCTTCTTCGACCTGACGGCGGACTTTGTTGACGACTTCCTCGATACGGGCAGGATGAATGCGGCCGTCGACAACGAGCTGATGAAGCGCGAGGCGGGCGATTTCGCGGCGCACGGGGTCGAATCCGCTGAGAACGATAGCCTCAGGAGTGTCGTCGACAATGATTTCGATTCCGGTAGCGGCTTCGAGGGCACGTATGTTTCGGCCTTCACGCCCGATTATGCGGCCTTTGATTTCGTCGCTGTCGATATGGAATACCGTTACCGAATTTTCGATAGCTGTTTCAGTCGCCACTCGCTGGATTGTCTGAACCACAATGCGTTTGGCTTCTTTATTTGCAGTCAGCTTAGCCTCGTCCATAATATCGTTTATATATCCGGCAGCGGCAGTCTTGGCTTCGTCGCGCAGCGATTCGATAAGGCGTTCTTTGGCTGCGTCCGCTGTCAGACCTGAAATCTGCTCGAGATTTTCCTGGGCCACATGAATAAGTTTGTCGAGCTCGGCGCGGTTGTTTTCGAGCGTAACGCGCTGCGCCTCGAGCTGTTGGCGCGTCTGGTCGTTTTCGTTTCTGGCGCGCTGGGTTTCGCTCTGGAGCTGATTGAGCTGGTTCTGGCGCTGTTTGATGCGGCCTTCCTCGGCCTGAACACGCTGAAGCCGCTGCTGGGCCTGACGTTCGGCTTCTCCTTTGATACGAAGTTCTTCTTCGCGTGCCTCAAGGAGTTTTTTCTCTTTTATGACTTCGGCATCGCGCTCGGCTTCCGCAAGAATTGTGTTGGCTCGTGAACGGGCCATCTTCCGCTGGATAGCCATTGTGGCGACAACGCTCACGCCGGCTGCAACGAGAATGGCGCATACGAGAATTACTATTTCCATATTGGTATTAACAGATAGATTTATTGGTTGTTACATTAATTGTCAATAAATAAAAAAGCCGGTGCGGAGAACCTGACAAAACAGCCTGCGGCCCGTTATGAAGAGCCAAAGGCGGCGTTGCGGCCTCTGCATCGTGCGGAAAATTCTCTTAGACACCGCCGGTCACTCCTGACCTTGCGGCCGATGAACTTCGGTCCCGAAAGACTGATGCTCATCGAGTCTGAGCACAATTTCATCGAGTCGGCGCCCGCTCTCGGCGAGAACCTCTTCGACCTCTTTCATCTCCCGCAGTTGCCCGTAATAATAGCGGGCGAACTGAAAGGCTACCATGGCAAGCACTTCATCAGGCTCTTTATCAGGGAACTCCTGACACCATGACCGCCAGAGACGGTTGATATTATACTCGGCCTCTCTCATAAGTTCTTCCTCACCGGGCGTGACGTCTGACAAGGAGATTGGCTTGTGGTCGGCCAGTTTTATAGTTATGTTCAGTTTATCTTTCACGGCATCGTTGTTTTGAATGGGGTCAGACAGTCAAATCGCTGATGCACTTGTCGATCTCCCGCAACAATTCGGAGAGGAACCTGCGCGTCTGGTGGATGTCGCCGCCTGTGGGAGCAATGACAGCGCTCGACCTTAGCATTCCGATCTCGTTTTCGAGTTCTGCCCTGCGGGCTTCGCTCTCGGCAAGACGGCCTTCCAGCTCAGCTATCGATGAGAGGGCTTGGCGATGGGCCTGAGCAAGTTTGTTATACCGCTCGACCAGGACTGTCGCCTTGGCCCGGATCGAATCGAGTTGTTGCTGAAGTGTTCCGGCCATGGTTCTTTCCAAATTTTCACAAAAGTAGTTATTTTTTTCGAAAGAACAGTCTTGCGTGCCGAAAAAAACCGTCGGTCAGACCGATTTTCGGGATACAAGTCATCAGAATTGCTTGAGAACTTCCCAGAGACGATGCACCGGGAGCCCCATGACATTGTAAAAGCTGCCGTCTATACGGCGTATGCCTACGGCGCCTATCCACTCCTGTATTCCGTAGGCCCCCGCCTTGTCGAACGGATGGTAATGGCCCACATATTCCTCGATTTCATCGTCGGGAACGGCAGCGAATTCGACGGTCGTCAATGCTTTAAAACTGGTCGTTTTCCGGCGGGTGAAGACCGTGACGCCGGTCACTACCTCATGGCTGCGCCCGCTGAGGCGGCGCAACATCCCGACAGCTTCGGCTTCGTCGCGGGGTTTACCGAGCACCTCACCTCCGACAATGACAACGGTGTCGGCGGTGATATACAGATCGTCGTCGGCCATCGAAGGCCGATAAGCGTCGGCTTTAAGGCGCGACAGAAACAACGGCACTTCGCGGGCCTCGAGACTGTCAGGATAATTCTCGTCGATTTCGAGAGGCTCCACGATATGGAACGGAATGTCGAGCATTGCAAGAAGCTCGCGCCGTCGCGGCGAACCGCTGGCGAGTCCGAGACGATAGCCTGCAATCGATTTCGGTGGCTGCATCATATAGGTTGTTTTCTGACGGTTACCATCCGAAAGCCTCGGCATCGGCAAGCCATTGTCCTTTGGCTTTCAGAATCTGTTCGATAAGATCCCGGGCAACACCATAACCGCCGTTGAATGGCGAGATATAAGAGGCAAGGTCGCGCACTTCGACGGCGGCATCGCGCGGCGCCACGGCGAGCCCGACAGCTTTCATGGCCGGAATATCAGGTATATCGTCGCCGCAATAAGCGATTTCATACGGTTCAAGTCCGTTCTCTTTCATCCATTGCTCGAGCACGGGCAGCTTATGTGACGCTTTCAGGTATATGTCGTGGATTCCGAGAGTAGAATAGCGAGTCAGCAGCGCGGGGGTGTTCGCGCCGGTGATAATGACAATTTTCAGGCCGAGGCGCGCTGCCAGCTGAAGGGCATAACCGTCTTTTATATTAGCCATGCGCTGGGGGATTCCGTCGTTGCTCATCGGTATTGTCGAAGGCGACAGAACGCCGTCGACGTCAAAGGCGACAGCGCGTATGCGCGTCAGGTCATAGGCTATGCTGCTCATTGTCGATACATTTTGATAATAGATTCGCTTAGTCTTGAATATAAATCGGCCAGCTCGGGCGGAAGCATTCTTTTATGTGACTCCATAATTCGGGTGTCGCCGCGGCGCGCGGGGCCGGTCTGTCCTGAACAGGGGCCTGTCTCGACAGCCTTGTCGAGAGTTTCGCGAAGCAGAGGTTCGAGAAGATCGAAACTCATGCCGTCGTTCCTTAGAAGGCGATCGGCGATAGCCCAGAGATGGTTGACGAAGTTGCAGCCGAAAACCGCTGCTACATGCAGCCGGCGTCGGCGCGCGCTGTCGGCTTCGAGAACACGCCGGCTCAACGATCGGGCCAGCTGTCCGACAACCGGATCGTCGCCCTCTATAAAAAGAGGTATATCAGCGAAATCCCGGCGCCGTCCGCGGCTGAATGTCTGGAGAGGATAGACTACCCCCCGGCGAGGCCCCAAAGGGTCAAGAGCCTCAATCGGGACTGAGCCGCTGGTATGAACCCAAAGCGCCCCGGGATTAAGACGCGCGAGCCGCTGCGCAGTAGGCGCAACGGCATCGTCGACAAGCGTTATGATATATACGTCGGCATCGGCAGTGACAGAATCGAGGCAGTCAGTTGCGCGTCCGGGCGCGAGTTCCTCGGCATGGGCATGCGTCCGGCTGTAGACCTGCACCACTCTGTCGCCAAGCGCCGGAACAAGTGATGCGGCAACATTTCCGCCGCCGATGACAACGATTCTGTTCACTCAGGCTGTTTGAATTTACCGATATGGACTTTCTCCCACAAGAGTTTCTCGGGATCAACCGGACGGCGGGTTTCGTTGATATGGCCGAATGTGACAACACACATCGGAACAAGTTCTTCGGGAATATTGAGAGCTTCGCGCACAAAAGCCTCGGAAGGCTCCCCTTCGCGATCCTGACGACCGCGGATTTCGACCCAGCATGCGCCAAGTCCGAGAGCGGCAGCCTGAAGGAGCATGAAGCTTGCCGCTACTGAGCCATCTTCGATCCAGGCTTCTGACTTCGAAGGATCTACGACTACTACAACCGCCATAGCGCAGTTCTTGACTGGAACAGTGCCGCCGACTTTCATTTCGCTAAGGCGTTGAAGCTCATCTTTGTCTTCGACAACGATAAACTGCCACGGACGCGAACTCTTCGACGAAGGAGCGAGAAGAGCCGCCTCGAGAATTTTCTTTACCTCATCGGCATCGAGGGGTTCGTCGGTATAGCGGCGTATACTATGACGTTCAAAGAGCATCTCATTGAAGCTTTTCATAATCAAAAAGGTGTTGGATAGAAGGTTAGGGTTTCAGATTAGCGTTCACAAACCCACGCGCCCGCATAGCGGCCCGAAAAATCCGTAATTGCGCTGTGGGCTGCTTCTTTAGTAGGACGCGAGGCTACATAAACGCGATAACGGCGTTTTCCCGACTTGAGAATCCTGAGACGGCTGTCGCCCTGTTCGGCAATCCAGCGCTCCGCTTTCTCACGGCTGTCGTGGGAGGCGACAACGATGCAGAAGTCACCGCTGCCCGTCTGTTGAACGTCGGCGGTAAAAGATTTGTTCGGTGCTTTCCTGTCAGAAACGGAACGAACCGGTTTTTCGTTGCGGCGCGATGATTCCTGACGCATCTTGCCGACATAGCTGTTATGCGCCACGGTGTCGACCTCTTGCCATGCTCCTTCGCCGGGCATTGCGATAAACAGTTCGCCGTCGCTGAGGACATCGCCGGTAATGACATTCGAGGGACGCACAGGCGCCAGAGAAGCATATTCGCTGCCTGACTGCATGGCGCCGCGAGGCATTGTCAATGTAAATCCGAGACCGAGAAGAAGAGCCATCGAAGCGGCGACTGACGCAATTGCCCTGAAGGCACCGAAACGGCGCGGACGCAATCCGGCGACGGTTTCTTCTGCCAGGACTTCGCTCTCGGTCAGATCAGCTTTGGCGCCCTCGATAGAGGGAAGCGCCCAATAGGCGGCATTGGCAGCGGAATTTTCATATTGCTCGAATGTCGGGGTCGAGTCGAGCTGGTCGGTAAGTATCCCGACACCTTTTATAGTAAGGTGGCCGTCAGCATGGAGCTCGCTGAGCATCGTGTCGACTTCGTGCCCTACGATTTCTGACGCCCGCTCATAGCTGACGCCTTCGCTTTGTGCGACACTTCCTATAAGGATTCCGTCGTTGCGCGTCAGGGCGCCGTTAAAAACAACGGTGCGGCAGGGAGCGGTCAAGCAGTTTTCGTTCTCGTCATAACGAGCTGGTTCATAGGACGCTATAAAAGCACCTAACCCCGGAACGATAACACAATCGCAACGGCTGAGAAGGAATGCAATATGTTGACAAAGCAATTTCACGTCGCAAAGTTAAGCAACATTTTCAGACTATCCAACAGCCTCGCCGGGCGCTCGCAGAAGTGCCCGGCGCAACTGTCGCCATAGCTCTTTATCAAACAACAACTTCCAAAATCATTAGATAATGAAAAAAATTTAAAATTTTTTCGGCACAAAAAATAGGGAACTTTTTACTATATTTGCAAACAAAATAACCATTAACAACCCATCGAATTATCCTAATGGAAATTACCGGAAAAATCATCAAATCCCTTCCCGAGCAGTCCGGAACCTCAAAAGCCGGAAACGCCTGGAAAAAGAAAATATATGTGCTCGAGACCACCGATGCCTACCCCAAACAGGTAGCTTTCGACTTCTTCGGCGACCGCGTTGATCAATACCCCCTCAATATCGGCGATTTCGTAAAGATCAGCTTCGATATCGAAAGCCGCGAGTTCAACGAGCGCTGGTATACCGACATACGCGCCTGGCGCGCCGAGCCGGCAACTCCCGCTGACGGCCAGCCTGTTCCTCCCGTTCAGCAGATGCCCGGCGGAACACCGCTTCCTCCCGAGCCTCAGAATCTCGGCGGCGGAAACGACGACCTTCCTTTCTGATACCCGAAACAAATTCAGCATAATATATGCCCCAAAAGTTTGACAACATCAGCTTTTGGGGCATATTGTTTTGAAACATGCTTATTATTAATAGTATCTCGCGATGAAACAGATTCTGGCTATTATTATATGTGTGATGTCAGTAGCGACATCACTTGCTGATTCAGCGTTCGTCTACGTAACCGGCAAAACTGTCAACCTGCGTCAGGAACCGAGCACATCGAGCAAGATTCTCGGAACGGCAAACCTCGGCGACATCTATCCCGTCAGCGATATGGGCGATAACTCTGCAATTCAGGGCGACTGGATTCAGATTGAGACATTAGGAGGCGACGCCGAATGCCCCTACAGCCAGTTCCCGTATATCAACAGGAACTTCGTAAAAATCCTCAATAACGACGAAATTCCCTTGGAGGTGCTCGAAGCCGGATTTATGTTCGATGACGGCGTCAGCTTCGGCTTCCTCGAATTTCAGAATCCCGAAAACGAACAGATAACCTACTCTCTGATGGTCAAGAACCGCGAGATGCAAGAATCCGGCGGCAACGGAGTTATCGACAGCCAGTATTCGACGATACGCTTCTCCAACGGAAACCTCTCCAATCCCGAGCCATGGATCGATGTAACGGGGAGCGCCGTCTATGACTCCGAATCAGGTCTGCTCTGGTTCGCCGGCTACCTCTGGGAGCAATAACTCTCATTCGGCAGCTTTGAGACAGAGCTGATCGGGTGTTATGATAACCTTGCGGTCATCCCTGCGCTTAAAAGTCTTGGCTTTAAGAATTTCGTCGATTATCGGAATAGTGTCCTGACGAAGATCTTTCAGCAATTTTTTCGTCAGCCGCGGGAAACGCATCTCATTGCCGCGGACAACGTAGGCCAGACAATAAAGGAATACAGGTTTCTCGATTGCATTGCCCGACGAATCGACAACCGTAAGAGATATAGGACGTGGAGCAGCTTTTCTGAAAAAATTCGGACAATAGGAAGCTGTGCCGAGCAACAGATACGGTTTCCCGCCTCGAGTAAGATGGGCCTCATCGGAGATTTCTGTATATGTTGAAGTCCCTGACGACAGATTAGCACCATAGTCCGACAGGATCTGTTGGAACCGTTTGCGGGTGCCGCTCTGAGGGGTGGTCGTCAGAATATTGACGCTGTCTATATTATTGCCAACAATCCGGGCGAGCTTCTCCACAGTAATCTTACCGTTGCTGATTTCTTTTGAAAGCAGATTTTTTATATATGGCTTGGGTTCGGCATAAACAACAAGGCGGTCATTCCCCATATTGAAAGAAACGACAGAAGCTTCGGCTATAAATGCCGGAGCGCTTATGATGTTCGACAGAAACTACGAGTCATTAGCCTCGGAAGCCGACACGCAGACGGGCACATAGCACTGTTTGCCGTTTTTGGCGTTTGAGATCACCTCTTCGGTCAGCAGCTGCCATGCAGCACCACTCGGCATATGCATATAGAAGGCATCGGGATAATGTCGGAGCTGTATGTTGCTGACACTGTCGATATGATTGGCAGCGGTTCCGCCGCCCGCGATAATAAGAGTTGACTCTGAATTGTCGCGCGGAACGAAGATATAGCAGAGCAGTCCGACAACGGCGGCAATTGCGGCCGCCAGAGCCCATGTCATGCTCCGGCGGGATTTCGGCCCGCGGGGAACAGACGCATCGGCCGCTTCCGGCGTGCTTTCTGAGGATTTCTCAGGAAGCTCGCTGACGAACCGACGCAGACGAATCTCAGCCTGTCTTACCAGATCGGAGTTGTCGTTATACGTGATGCAGTAGTCTCCGGTAGCAGCCTCCACATAACCTTCGAGGTGGGCTATGCTTGAAGTCAGTTCTTTGAGTTTATGAATGAATACCAGAATTTTAGGACGCCTCTTGCGGCTATACGACTCGATGGCCAGGTCGAATTCGGCCTGTGTCTTTGATCCGATAATACCGTCGATTATAAACATTACGAGATCGGCATTTTCGGTTATGAACTCATTATAGCTCTTCTGATTATCTTTTAGACTCTCATACGAGAACACCTGCAGGTTCACACCCTCTTTCTCGAACTCTCCATTCAAGTCTGTGGCAAGCGCCTTAAGACTCGTGCGCTGTTCCTGCAACACCGTAGATCCGGCAATAAACACCGCTATCCTTCTCATAATATCTTGTGTTTTCTTTAGTTTTATCAAAACGGCATTTTCTGAACTGTCGCACCCCACGACGAACGGTCGAGATTCCTGTAGGACAACGCCTCGCTGACATGGACAGGGCTGATTTCGTCGCATCCCTCAAGATCGGCAATAGTGCGCGAAACCTTCAGAATCCTGTCGTAACAGCGGGCCGACATATCGAATCGGTCCATGGCCTTGCTCAGCAGACTCATGCATGCGCTGTCAAGAACGGCATACTTTTCCATCAGCCTCTTGTTCATCTGCGCGTTGCAATAGACTCCAGGTTCATCGGCATAACGGCGAGTCTGAATCTCGCGCGCCGCGACAACGCGCCTGCGTATATCTGCCGAGCTCTCCCCCTTTTTCAAAGACGAGAGTTCGTTGAAAGCAACAGGTAGAATCTCGATCTGAATATCGATACGGTCGAGCAGAGGGCCTGAGATTCGGTTGAGATACTTCTGAACAACACCGGCGCCACACGTACAGGTTTTAGTCGGATGATTGTAGTAACCGCACGGACACGGATTCATCGATGCCACAAGCATGAAGCTGGCCGGATAATCTATCGAATATTTAGCCCGGGAGATAGAGATATGACGGTCTTCGAGCGGCTGACGCAGAACCTCGAGAACCTGACGGGTAAACTCCGGGAACTCGTCGAGAAACAAAACGCCGTTATGGGCAAGCGAGATCTCGCCGGGCATCGGATTCGAACCGCCGCCTACGAGTGCTACTGAAGAAATCGTGTGGTGCGGAGAGCGGAAAGGCCGCGAAGTCATGAGCTTCGACCCTCCTTTGAGGCGCCCGGCAACAGAATGGATCTTCGTTGTTTCAAGAGCTTCGGCAAGACTCAAAGGCGGCATTATCGTTGGCACGCGCTTAGCCATCATCGACTTGCCGGCTCCCGGCGGTCCTATCATCAGGATATTATGACCTCCGGCACAGGCTACCTCGAAAGCCCTCTTGACATTTTCCTGACCTCTGACCTCAGAAAAGTCGCAATCGAAGAATGAATCAGCTCTGGCAAACTCTTCGCGGGTATTCACCACAGTCGGCACTATTGCCTGAACGCCACAAAGAAAATTGATGACATCGAGCAGCGAAGCGGCACCATAAACATTCAGATTATTAACGACCGCAGCCTCTGTGGCATTCACCGAAGGTACAATCAGACCGTCGACACCCATCTTACGGGCCAGAATTGCCATCGGCAACACGCCTCTGACCGGCAATAGCGTACCGTCAAGCGACAGCTCACCTACCATCATGAACCGCTCAGTCGAAACTGTCGGTTGTATCTTCTTCGACGCCACAAGCACACCAATGGCGATCGGCAGATCAAACGACGCCCCCTCCTTCTTCAGATCTGCGGGGCTGAGATTGACAACAGTGCTGGTGCGCGGGAACTCTACGCCGGCCTGTTCCATAGCTGTGCGGATTCTCTCGTAGCTCTCTTTGACAGCAGTATCAGGCAGCCCGACCATCGAGAATGACCATCCCGATGACGAAGCAGCCTCAACCGTAACCGGCAGGGCGTCAATACCGCTGACTGCGGCGCTCATAACCTTGGCAAGCATCAGTAATGAATTTTCAACAAAAATAAATAAAAACCCGCGCCTTTCAAAACTAATACTTAGAAATCTTATAGCTAATTAGTCTAATTGGGCTAATTAGGGGGCAGCGGATTTTCCCGGTGGGCGCGGAAGATATCGGAGTATAGTGTTATATT
>OLZC01000013.1_pt1 | contig 114459 bp, 96 predicted proteins | sample 1644391 | NCBI WGS metagenome assembly OLZC01 (sample SAMEA103958140, study PRJEB25191) | human gut metagenome | biome: human-associated habitat [ENVO:00009003]; feature: intestine environment [ENVO:2100002]; material: feces | place: Germany | collected 2013/2015
AAATCAAAGAAATCAAATAAGATTCTTTGAAGTGATTTCAATAATTTGTGGAGGCAAAATAATGAAAAAATTGGGTAGAGCGATTTTTTTGGTAGCTTTGATGTTGATTTTTTTCACAGTATTATTTGTTGCGTGCAATACAAATTCAACAGATAACAATCAAGTGCAAAATGGTAACCAACAATCCGATGCAAATAATGATACAAATGGTCAATTTATTGTAACCGTTCATCCAAATAATGGCAATAGCACATTTAAGTGGACAATTGCAAGCGATATTCCCTCAATTGAAAGAGAAGGGTATTATTTTGACGGAATATATTTGGATAGTACATTTATGTCGGCAACATCTTTTGAATCGTTAAAGAAAACCGGAATCAAGAGCAATCTTGATGTGTATGTTAAATGGACGTCTCATAAACATGAATTCGGTTCTTGGCATATCCTTATAAAGCCGACTCATATTTCAGAAGGTTTGAGAGTATGGTATTGTTCCCTTTGCGATGCAGAAAAGTATGAAACTATGCCGAAAGTTGGTGAACATGTGTTTTCTTTGGTGTGGACTATCGATATTGAATCAACAACAACTACCGATGGCGAAAAATCGCATCATTGCACGATCTTGGGATGTACTGAAAGAAAAGATATTACAACTATCCCTAAAAAGGATTCCGACGGTAGTAGTACGCCTGTCGGGCATGAGCATAATATGGTGCTTTTGGAAAAAGTACCAGCAACTTGCACTGTTGAAGGATATGAAATCAACAAGTGTGAAGAGTGCGATTATGTAAAGAGAACGACTCTGCCGGTTGTGAGTAACACAATTGACCATAGAGAGTTATTGGCAGGTGAAAAATGCACCAAATGCGGATATACTTCAATATCCAATTTGAGAGATTCCGTTTTGATGTATAACACTTCTTACGATACCTATTGTGCCGAATATTATGGAACGATTGTAGAGAAAGATATTTTTGAATACTACAATCAAAGAATAAATCTTGCGTATTTGAGTGATACGATCGAAACAATTGCAAGGGACTCATTCAAAGATTGGATTTCGCTTGATCATATAATCCTTCCGAATACTATCAGAAAAATAGAAGAAAATGCATTTTATGGATGCAGTTTATTGAACGCAGTATCGATTCCCGACAGCGTTGAAGAAATAGAAGAATCAGCATTTGCACAATGTATCAATCTTGAAAAGATAAGTATGTCACAATCTTTGAAACATATTGGCAAGAATGTTTTGTGGGGTACGAAATGGTTTGAAGACCAACCTGCAGGGTTGTTGTATTTAGGAAATGTTGCAGTAGCAGTCAAACAAGGATGCTTGAAAGTAGATGCAATAAAAGAAGGAACAAGAATTGTTGCAGATGATTTTTTTGCAGGGCAAAGCGAATTGTCAATCATAACAATTCCGTCTACCGTTTTGCATTTTGGTGAAAAGGTCTTTGACGGATGCTCAAATCTTTCCGGTGTTTTTTACAATGCGATTAATGCCGAATGTAAAGACAATTTATTTGAAAATAAAACAAGTCTTGAACACGCAGTGTTCGGGAAAAATGTTGAAAAAGTTCCAGAAGGATTGTTTGCTGGATGTACACAACTGGCAGACGTGATATTTGTCGGTAATAATGTTACGGAAATAGGCGCATCGGCATTTTTTAAATGCAGTAAGCTTGCTGCAATCATAGTCCCCGATAGCGTGACAAGCATTGGAGAGTCTGTCTTCGAGTGTTGCAACGGCTTAACGAGCATAACAATCCCAGACAGCGTAACGAGTATTGGCAGCTCGATCTTCTCAGGGTGTTCATCGCTTGAAAATATAACCATTCCATTTGTAGGCGAAAAAGCAGGTGTTACAAGCAGTGATACATATCAATATCCGTTTGGTTATATCTTTGGCACGTCAAGTTATACCGGCGGTGTTGCAACGAAGCAGTATTATTATGGAAACAGTACGTCTTCAACGACGTCTACCACATATTACATACCGTCATCTTTGAAATCCGTGACAGTAACGGGCGGAAATATTTTGTATGGTGCTTTCTATAATTGCGCGGGCCTTACGAGTGTGACAATTGGCAATGGCGTGACGAGCATCGGCAATTATGCAATTAATAGTGAAAGGGGTTTCCGAAAAACACAACAAAAAATATCAAATAACATAGAAAACAGCTTTCAAATGATAGCATAAAGTCGGATATTCGTAAAAGAATGTTCGACTTTTTGATTTAATATAAAAAACAGAAAGAGAGAACAATGCAAAAGTTTTCTCTTTTTTATGCCGTTTTGAGGGGTGATTTCCTGTTTGCAGTGAGAAAAATTATAATAAAAATAGTAAAGATAAAGGAAAACTTATGAAATATAAAGAATGTTTGTATGAGATGTTTAGGTAACTAATAAATAAATTAAGTTACCCTATGCTAACCATTTGATTTTTTTGTTGTCAATCTGTATAATATAATTAAAGAAGAAAATGATTTTGGACAATGGACGGATTTTGCCGGAATGTTAAAAAGAGATAATGCTTGTCAATTCGTGATAGTTAATAAAACATATTCTAATGTGGTGCAAGTAATACTTGCAAGAGCAAACATAGAGGAGAAAAGGTATTCGTTACAGAATAAAAATGAGATAGAGAAGCGAAAAAGATAACTGAATTGTAATTCAGAACTTAATAAGTTTTAATCGTTGCAAAGGAGAAGGTATGAAAAAGATTCATTTCGAGGTGAAAACGGACGGATTTTACGGCGCGTATTGGAAAAATAAAAAAGAGACGAACAGCGCGATAATTGCCATGCTCGGTGACGATGCGGAGGATTATATGGCGAAGTCATGCGTAAAATGGCTTATGAAGAAAGGCGTAAACGTGCTTACGATGTCTCCGGGAAAGAAAAATTACAGCCACCATAATTATCCGCTCGAAAGGATCGAAAAAGCTATAGAGTGGCTCAAAAACAACGGAAACAAAAAAATAGGCATCGTGGGTGGCTCTACCACCGGTACGCTTGCGCTGACCGCTGCGTCGTATTTTCCTGACATTACGCTTACAATAGCGATGACAGCAAGCGATTTTATATGGCAGGGATTTGAACAAGGCAAAAAAGACGGCTGTAGAGAGTGGCCTATCGAGGGGGAATCGCTGTTTTCATATTGTGGAAAGCCGTTGCCGTATATGCCGTTTTGTTATAAGCACCCCGAGTATTGGCAGGTAGTGAAATCGGAGACAAAGAAGTCGGGAAATATGATCGATTCTAAAAAGATTTTTGACGACTCGGAAGAGGCGCATCCCATCACCGAAGACGAATTTATAAAAATCGAAAACATAAAGGGCAAACTTCTTATGATAGGCGCGGAAGACGATTGTTTATGGAACGCTGCAAAATACGTTAAAAGAGCGGAAAAGCGGTTGTCCGAAAAGTCGCACGATTGCGACGCCGAATTTGTCGCATATAAGCACGGTTCACACTTTGTTTTCCCCGAAAGCCTTTTTAAAACCATTTTCCCTATCGGGGCGAACATCCTTTTGAAAGTTATGTTCAAAGCGGCGAAAGAGTTCCCGAAAGAATGTAAGGAAACGAGAATTGATATAGATAAAAGACTTTCAAAAGCCATAAAGGAGTGGATAAACAAATGAAATACGGTTTCGTTCAGAAGTTAATGTGGGCAGGTTATAAAGGAACATTTAAAAAACAGCTTTCCGAAGCGTTAAGAGAATCCGACCCGAAAGCCGTTATGAAAGAGGCGCATAAAAAATATAAGAAAATTCTGGCAGACGTAACAGAGTTCGAAAAAGGCGACAGATTTTTAATCAATATATTAAGTTGCGCATTGCTTTCGTCAATTTTGCTCTCGGTAAAAAATAAGTATACAGTGGAAGAAGTGCGCGTTTATTACCGCGGCGCGATGTGTGACAATTTCTTGACGAAAGCCGCATCGAAGAAAAGTAAGGCATACACCGAGAAGGGTAGAGAATTACTTAAACAGCAAGCCGAAAAAAGCGAGATTTTGGCTGCTAAAAACCCTTATTCGTGGAGATTTGCCGTTGAAGACGGAAAGACGATAAATCAGTATACCGCGACTTTTTACACTTGCGGAATCTGTTATCTCATGACCAAACTCGGACTTAAAGAGTATATACCCGCAATGTGTACGCTTGACTACGATATGGCGGCTCTTAACAATACGGTTTTCACAAGGGAATATACCTTAGCGGGCGGCGGAGCATATTGCGATTGCCATTACGACCATAAAGGATAAATAATGAATTGCTCGAATTTTACAAATTATTTAAGAGAAACAAAAATACTCGATTATTCATCTAAACAAATTCAACTGCTTATAGAAGACCGTGGGTGGAAGAATTTACCGGAAACGGAACGGGTGAAAGCAATTTATAATTTCGTTAAAGATGAGATTTTATTCGGCTATAACGTTGACGACGGTGTAAAGGCAAGTCGGGTGCTGAAAGACGGATACGGGCAGTGCAACACTAAGGGAACGCTTTTTATGGCGTTTCTTCGCGCCTCGGGTATTCCTTGTCGAATACATGGTTTTATGATAGATAAAATTCTGCAGAAAGGTGCGATGACCGGGTTGGTGTATAAGTTTGCGCCCGACGAGATTTTTCACAGTTATGTCGAAGCGTACGTTTGCGGGGAATGGTATAACCTCGAAGGGTTTATTCTCGATAAAAAATACCTTTCCGCATTGCAAAAAATATTTAAGCCGAATAATGACGGTTCGTTTATCGGTTACGGCGTTGCGACGAAAAACTTTATAAATCCGCCGGTCGAATTTAATTGTTGCGATACCTATATACAAAAAGAGGGAATTGTGCGAGACTTCGGAGTATATGACGATCCCGATTCTCTTCTGAGAGAACATGGACAGACGATGAACTTATTAAAAAAGTGCGTTTATCGACTTATAGGCAGACATTTGATGAATAATAACGTGAAGAAAATCAGAAATCGTTCGGTATGATTAGCCGGAGGCAATGGCGTTCGAACAGAAAAAATATTCGGCTTTACCGTCGTTTGTAAATAACGACATACACGCCGAAAGGAGTAATATACGGATCCGGTAATGCTAAAAATTATGTCGTGGCTTGGGATAATAGGGCATGCAAACAATATGTATGGTCGTAAAACGGTCATCGGCATAGTAAAATAAAGAAATAAAAAACAAAGAGAATAACGCAGTATAGCGAATAATAGGAGATAAATATGGGATTTTTTGAAAATACACGAAAGCCACAAGGATTCGGTGGGAGGATAATGGTAAAAATGATGAACACCGGTCATAGTAAGTTGGCAAAGTGGGGTTTTACCAAAATTTACACAAAGTTGGATTCTAAGGTATTGGATATCGGTTGTGGCGGTGGGGCAAATATTGTCAACTGGATAAAAAAATGTTCAACAGGGCATGTGACAGGGATAGATTATTCAAAAGTCAGCGTAGAGGAATCGAAAAAACTAAATGCTATCGCAATCAAGCAAGGCAGGTGTGATATTGTTTATGGCGATGTATCGTCTATGCCGTTTGATGATGAGGCTTTTGATTGTGTTTCTGCGTTTGAGACCGTATATTTTTGGGAAGACCTTGAAAAATGCTTTGCAGAGGTTCACCGTGTTATGAAAAACGGCGGGACATTCCTTATATGCAACGAGAGCGATGGTACAAATCCCAAGGATGAAAAATGGGCAAAAAAAATAGGCGGGATGAAAATTTACAATGAAATGCAACTTCGCACAATGCTGGAAAAAGTTGGATTTTGTGATATTAAGAGTTTTGTAGATGCTAAAAAACACTGGCTGTGCATTGTTGCGAAGAAATAAGCGGTAATCAAACATATGAAAACTTCAACGAATATAATTTAAATCCAAATAATCTAAACGGCGGCGAAGACAAATTTGCCGCTTTTTAATTTATCAGGCAGAAAAAATGCTTGACTTTATTAAATAACAGTGTTATAATAACACCGTTATTAAAACAAAGGAAGTTCGGCAATGAGAAAGAAAGACGATTTAGCCATCGATAAGATAATGGAATGTGCCAAAACTGAATTTCTTGAAAAAGGATTCGAGGGCGCGTCTATGCGCAAGGTTGCCGAAAATGCGGGTTATACTACCGGCATGCTTTACGGTAGATTTGCAGATAAGGGCGAACTGTTCAAAGCGATAGTAAAAGCCTCGGCGGAAAAACTTTATTCGTATTATGCGGAAGTGCAGGAAAACTTTGCGGGTTTATCGCCCGAAACGCAATATAAAGACATGCACGTTTACGTTGATAAAAGGATAGACGAAATGCTGGATATCGTTTACGGTGATTTCGACGGGTTCAAACTTATCATCTGTAAAAGCAAGGGCAGCGAATACGAAAAGTATATCGATAGTCTTATCGAAATCGAAACCGAAAATACCGTTCGTTTTATAAACGACATGAACGCTGCGGGGATAAAGGTTAAGTCGGTAAGAGCGGACCTTTCGCATATGCTTGCCACCGCGATGTTCAACGGAATGTTCGAAGTGGTGGGACATGACTTTTCAAAAGACGACGCGCGGCAATATATAAAACAGTTACAGTATTTTTTCAACGCCGGTTGGGATAAAATTTTAGGGCTTCCGTCCGATTGGACGTTGCCCGAATAATAAACTTGTTAAAAAGGGAAAGGAATTTCCTTTTTTATATGTTATATTGTTAGACGCTGCTAACCAGAAAATCCAATCCAGGGAGGTTTTACATTGAAAAAACAATCAAATATTTCAAGGCTTATGGGGTATGCGGGGAAACATAAATATTTTACGTATGCTTCGTGGTTTCTTTCGGCGATAAGCGCGCTTATCGCGCTTCTTCCTTTTGTTTATATCTGGAAGATAATAAAAGAAGTGCTTGACGTTGCCCCGAATTTTTCATCGGCAACAGGGCTTATACATAATGGACTTATGGCAATGATTTTTGCCATTGTATCATTTCTTGTATATATAGGCGCGCTAATATGTTCGCACCTGGCGGCATTCAGAGTTGCGACTAATATGCGAATAATGGTTACGGCGCACATAGCAAAACTTCCGCTTGGGTTTACGGATAGTTTTGGAAGCGGAAAACTAAGAAAAATTGTAAACGATTCTACGGGAGCAACTGAAAACTATCTGGCGCATCAACTGCCGGACAAATATGCGGCGATCGCGACGCCGATAGGGCTACTTGCATTGCTGTTTATATTCGATTGGCGTTTGGGACTTTTAAGCCTTATTCCCGTTGTGCTTGCCTTTCTTGCAATGTCATCGATGACGGGTAAGCATATGGCGGAAAAAATGAAACAATATAACAACGCGCTTGAAAACATGTCAAACGAAGCGGTTGAATACGTCCGCGGAATACCGGTAGTTAAAACGTTCGGGCAGTCGGTTTTTTCGTTCAAAAAATTTAAAAGTACGATAGACGAATATCAGAAATGGGTGGTCGCTTACACGAAGGATATGCGCGTGCCTATGATGTTTTACACAGCCGCGATAAACGGCGTGTTTGCCTTTTTGATTGCCGGCGCGTTGTGGTTTACGGCAGGCGGCGTAACAAACGCATTTTTGCTCAATCTTATTTTTTATATCGTGATTACTCCGGTCATATCGCTTACTTTAACCAAAATGATGTATATGAGCGAAAATAATATGATCGTCAAAGACGCGCTTGAACGCATCGACGGCGTTTTATCCGTCAGTCCCATGAGTGAAAGTAAAACCCCTGAGCATCCCGCCGATTCGTCCGTCGAGCTTAACGACGTGCATTTTTCCTACGACGGTAAAAACGAAGTGATTCGCGGCGTATCGATGAATATAGGCGCGGGGCAGACTGTGGCTCTCGTCGGTCCGTCGGGTGGAGGGAAATCCACGCTTGCAGGGCTTATGGCAAGGTTTTTCGACGTGAAAAGCGGAAGCATAAAGGTCGGAGGCTCGGATATACGGGAAATTCCGAAAGAGGAACTGATGAACGCCGTTTCGTTTGTTTTTCAGGATTCAAAGCTTATTAAAGCGACTATCGCCGAAAACGTGAAGCTCGGAAAACCCGACGCAACGGACGAAGAAGTGGCGGCGGCTCTTCATGCCGCGCAGTGCGACGATATCATACAAAAATTTCCCGACGGAATAAACACGACGATAGGGACGAAAGGAGTGTATCTTTCGGGCGGCGAGAGGCAGCGAATAGCAATCGCCCGCGCCGTATTGAAAAACGCCCCCGTTATTATTCTCGACGAAGCGACGGCTTTTGCCGACCCCGATAACGAAGCCAAAGTACAGAAAGCGTTTTCCGAACTTTCAAAGGGTAAAACGGTTATTATGATTGCTCATAGGCTTTCGACCGTGGCGGATGCCGATTGTATATACGTAATAAAAGACGGTCTTATCGCGGAAAGCGGCAGGCGCGACGAGCTTCTCGAAAAGAACGGAGTTTTTGCCGAAATGTGGAAAGAATATGCCGCGTCGGTAGAATGGAAAGTGGCAAAGGAGGGTGAAAGCAATGTCGCTCGTTAAAACGATACAAAAAAAGACGGCTTCTTCAAAGCAGGGAGCAAAGGGGATTATTAAAGGAATAATCGCCTGCGCGTTTCAGAATATGGCGTTTATGTTGCCGACCACGCTTTTATACTTTCTCGTTTCCGATATGCTTGGCGGCGGAGTGCAAGGTGGAAGAATAACTTTTTACGTCGTCGGATGCGTGATATGCTTTGCGCTTATCTTTTTAACCACATGGTTCCAGTATAACAACACGTATTTTACCACTTACGAAGAAAGCGGAAAAAGAAGACTTAGTTTAGCCGAAAGACTTCGTAAACTTCCTCTATCGTTCTTCGGCAAAAGAGATCTTGCCGACCTGACGAGTACGATTATGTCCGACTGCGAAGTGATAGAAAAGAGTACTTCGCATTTTATCCCGGGACTGTTCGGCTCGTTGATTTCAACTATTCTTATCGCCGCAGGGCTTTTCGTTTTCGATTGGCGAATGGCTCTTGCCGCGCTTTGGGTTATTCCCGTTTCGGTTCTTATCGTCATTTTAAGTTATAAGGTGCAGGATAAAGTGCTTGTTAAATTTATGACGGCAAAAATGTCGTGCGCGGACGGTATACAGGAATATATCGAAACGGTACGCGATCTTAAAGCAAACAACGCCGAAGGAAACTACCTTTCGGGATTAAAGAATAAGATTAAGGGCGTTGAAAAGAGTAACATAAAAGCGGAACTCACTACCGCCGTGTTCGTAACGGGCGCGGGAATGGTTTTAAAACTCGGCATAGCCACCGTGGCTTTGGTTGGTTCGGCTCTGCTCGTAAACGGAACGCTCGGAGTTTTAACCTTCTTTATGTTTTTGCTTGTCGCTTCCCGTCTTTACGATCCGATGCAGACGGCTCTTTTGAATCTTGCCGGAATAATTGCAGTGCGTACAAACGTTGCGCGTATGAACGAAATTCTGGAATATCCCGTTCAGACCGGAAACGACACGCTTACGAATAGCGGTTACGATGTCGTTTTCGATCACGTCGGCTTTGCGTATCCGGGCGGCGAAGTTGTATTAAAAGACGTTTCATTCACCGCAAAGCAAGGTGAAGTCACCGCGCTTGTCGGTCCTTCGGGCGGCGGAAAAACAACGGTTTCAAGGCTTGCCGCAAGGTTTTGGGATATTCGGAAAGGTAAAATTACCGTCGGCGGAATGGACGTTGCCGAAATCGACCCCGAAAAATTGATGAGTCTTTATTCTATCGTTTTTCAGGACGTAACTTTGTTTGATAACACGATTATGGAAAATATTCGTCTCGGAAAAAAGGGCGCGACGGACGAAGAGGTTATGTCGGCGGCTCGGCTTGCAAACGTGGACGAGTTTGCCGAGAAACTTCCCGATAAATGGAACACTAATATCGGCGAAAACGGATGCGAACTTTCGGGCGGCGAGAGACAGCGAATTTCGATCGCGCGCGCGTTTCTGAAAGACGCCCCCGTTATTCTTCTCGACGAGGCGACGGCAAGTTTAGACGTGGAAAACGAAACGATGATACAATCGGCGCTTTCCCGTCTTATAAAAGATAAAACCGTGCTTGTGATAGCTCACAGAATGAGAACGGTTGCGGGAGCTGATAAAATCGTGGTTTTGGCGGACGGCGTCGTGGCGGAGCAGGGAAAACCTAATGAGTTGTACAATAAAAACGGCATTTACGCTCGTATGGTGGATTTGCAATCGGCAAGCGGAAAGTGGAAAATTAAATAATTGTGCCGTCCTTCGGAGAAAAATCCGACTTAAAGCCTGGACGGAATTTTCAATTGCTTTTTTCAAAGTAACGTGATATAATGTATAAAAAGCGTAAGAGGGCAATATGGTAGACAACGAATCGCAGGAAATGTATCTCGAAACGATACTTAGATTAAAAAAGAAAAAGGGTAGCGTGCGCGCGATAGACGTAGCAGAAGAACTCGGTTATTCCAAGCCGAGCGTTTCCCGCGCCGTGGGAATAATGAAAAAAGACGGTTTTATAGTTGTGCATGCCGACGGACTTATAGACCTTACCGAAACGGGTAAGGATAAAGCCGAAAATATTTTTTCCCGGCATAAATCGCTGACTCAAGCCCTTGTAGTGATGGGGCTTTCGCCCGAGGCGGCGGAAGAAAACGCCTGCCGCGTGGAACACGTTATCACCGAAGAAGCGTTCGAGGCTATCAAAAAATATTTTAACGTGTAAATATAAAAAAATTTTAGTCAACCGCTAACTTTCGGTTGACTTTTTTCTATATATGAGTATAATTAAAAATGGCTTTGGGAAAAGGCCGTTAATTTTTGCGCAAGAGTTAGCTTTAACTAATCGCTTCTGTGTAAGCATGGCGCAAAATTTTTTCAGGAATGGTTAGCGCGGGCTAACCAAATAAAACGGATGGTGAGTTACATATGAGTTCGTCGGAATTAAGGTATCTGATAGCGGCAAACGACCTTGCCAAAGAGCTGCAGTCGGTTAAACAGACTGATATAGCAAACAGACTTCACGTAACAAAGGTGAGTGCGTATAACGCGATTGAAAGGTTGCGGGAAAAAGAATATATCGAGAAGAATGATAGGAAAATCGTTCTTACGGATCGCGGAAGGGAAGTTCTGAACGAGTATATGACAATTATACGTTTTATGTCGGCGCATTTGTCGTTACATTGCGGAACGACTGAAAATCAGGCTTATGAAGACGCTCTTAACGCCACCTGCGCGTTTTCGGACGTAACCCGTAACGGAGTGGCAAATTTTATAAAGTCAGAAATGAAGGGCGCGCAGCAAGCACTGATTGATTAAGACAAGGAGCAAACAAATGATAGACAAAGAACTATTTAAACTCATCGGCGGAAATAAGAAGTACATATTTATCGCCGTATTGTTGCAGGCGATAGGTTTAATCGCGAACGTTACGATAACGGGGAGCGTCTGCTATGCCGTGTACCTGTTGACGCAGAACGCCGAATGGATACAATTTATTTATCCGCTTATCGGCGCGGTTATCGGTATTATCGTAAGATATAGCTGTTCACGCGCTACGGGCGATATAAAGGACAAGCTTGGCAGAAGCGTTAAAAAAGATTTACGCGAAAGAGTATACAATAAAATCGTAAAACTCGGCGTTAAGACTACCGACGGGATGAGTATGGCGGGCTTGACGCAGGTTTCGGTAGAAGGCGTAGAACAACTCGACCTTTACTATTCGTCATATCTGCCGCAGTTCTTTTTTGCGATGATCGCGCCCGTAATATTGTTCTTGATATGCGTATGGATCGATTGGAGAACGGCTCTCGTTCTTATCGCCTGCGTTCCGCTTATCCCTGTATCTATTGTAGCGGTAAGTAAGTATGCGAAGAAGATTTTCGCAAAATATTGGGGCAAATACACTTCGATGGGCGATAAGTTCCTCGACAGCGTGCAGGGACTGAAAGAACTCAAAATCTTTCAGGCAGACGCGGCTCAACACGTTAAGATCAACGAAAGCGCGGAAGAATTCAGAGTCATCACAATGAAGGTTCTTGTCATGCAACTTGCAAGCACCACGATCATGGACTTGGTTGCATACGGCGGCGCGGGCGTGGGTATCGCGCTTGCAATCAGTGGCGCGGCGTTTTGGGGACTGAACCCGATTGCTGCATTGTTCCTGTGCCTTGTGGCGGTTGAATTTTTCCTGCCGCTTCGGGCGTTCGGTTCGGCATTCCACGTTGCGATGAACGGCGCAAGCGCGGGTAAAAAGATTATTTCGCTGCTAAACGCACCCGACCACGAATGGGGAACGGAAACCGTTGACGGCAAAGAGATTAAACTCGAAAACGTTACGTTCTCTTACGACGGCAAACGCGACGTTCTGAAAAACGTGAATATGACCTTCCCCGAAAAGGGAATGACGGCTATCGTCGGAGAGAGCGGTTGCGGAAAATCTACGGTCGTCAATATGCTGATCGGCGCGTTCCGTCCGCAAAAGGGCGAAGTGACCGTCGGCGGCAAACAGCTTGAAAAGCTGTCGCGCGAGAATTGGTATTCGCACCTTTCGGCGGTCAGTTACAATACCTATATCTTCAACGAAAGCGTGAGAGATAACTTTAAGATGGCGAAAGAAAATGTTTCCGACGAAGAAATCTTCGCCGCACTCGAAAAGGTGAACCTGAAAGAGTTTATCGAAGAAAACGGCGGGTTGGATAAGGTTATCACAGAGGACGCGAACAACATTTCGGGCGGACAAAAACAACGCCTTGCGCTTGCGATCGCGCTTGTATCGGGTAAAGATATTTACGTTTTCGACGAAGCAACGAGCAATATCGACATCGAAAGCGAAGCCGTTATTATGAAGAATATCAAGGCGATTTCGGAAAGCAAAAGCGTTATCGTTATTTCGCACCGCTTAGCAAACGTCGTTCCCGCAGACAATATCTATTATATGGAAGAGGGCGAGATAAAGGAAAGCGGTTCGCACGAAAAGCTTATGGCGGCACGGCAAGGATACGCGCGCCTTTATACCGCGCAGAAAACGCTTGAACAGGCTTATGCGGAGGTGGTAGAATGAGTACGCAGAAAAAGACTTTGAGAAGAAGCGGCGCGAAAATAATGGCAAGTCTAATACTTCTTCTCGGTAGTTTGTCTTACATAATGATTTTAGCCGTTATAAACGGAAGCGTGGGTTTCGTCTGCGCGATGGGCGTAACGGTATTCGGCGCGGTAGGAGTTGCGAAGGCACTCGGAGAAGCAATTGCGCTTTCCTATGGGTGGATTATCGGGCTTACGATAGGTTGCGGAGTTCTTCGCGGTCTGCTTCGCTATTTCGAGCAGTACAGCAATCACTATATCGCGTTCAGACTTCTTGCGGTTTTGAGAGATAAAATCTTCGGCGCATTACGCGTTCTTTGCCCCGCAAAACTTGAAAGCAAACAAAAGGGCAGTATTATCGCAATGATCACCTCGGACATCGAAACGCTTGAAGTTTTCTATGCGCATACCATTTCGCCCATCTGTATTGCCGTGCTTGTATCTACGGCTGTGTTCCTGTTCGTAGGGTTTGTTTCGAGTTGGTATCTTGCGCTCGTGGCTCTCGCAGGTTTCCTTACAATCGGCATTGTAGTTCCACTTATCTCGTCGGGAAAACTCAAGGAAAGCGGCGTAAAATACCGCGCGGAATTTGCTTCGTTCTCGGCATATTTCCTTGACAGTATCAAGGGTATCAAAGATATTGTTTTAAACAATGCGGGCGAGGAAAGAGAAAAGGAAGTAAACAGGCGTTCGGACGGACTCCTGAAAGAAACCAAAAAGATGAAGCACAACATTACCTGCGCGGGTTCGGCAATCGAACTTATGGTGTCCGTGTTCGTGCTGATCACGCTTGCGGTGGGAATTTTGCTTGTCAAAAAAGATATGCTGCCTTTAGGCAGAATGATTATCGGTATGGTAACGGTGTTCTCGTCGTTCGGTCCGGTAATCGCGGTCGGTTCGCTTCCCGGCAACCTTACGCAGACTTTCGCAAGCGGCGACAGAGTGCTTAATCTTCTCGCGGAAAAACCTGCGGTGGAAGCGGTTAAAAGCGGTAAAGATTTCGATTACGAAAAACTCGACGTAAAAGATCTTTCGTTCAGTTACGACGGACAGACCGAGGTGCTGAAAGATATCAAAATGCACGCCGAAAAGGGCGAGATTATAGGTATCGTGGGCGAAAGCGGTTGCGGCAAGTCAACGTTTTTGAAACTTCTTTTGAGATTTTGGGAGAGAAGCGGCGGCGAAATAAATTACGACGATATAGATATCGATAAAATCAACACAAATTCGCTTTTGAAAAACGTAACTATGGTTTCGCAAAGCACCTATTTGTTTGAAGAAACGATAGAGGATAATCTTCGTATCGCGAAGCCCGACGCAACGCCGGAAGAAATCGAAAACGCCTGTAAAATGGCTTCGATTCACGACTTTATAATGACTTTACCCGACGGATATAAAACGCAGGTCGGCGCGCTCGGCGATAATCTTTCCGCAGGCGAAAAACAGCGTATCGGGCTTGCCCGCGCCTTCCTTCGCGGCAGCGAACTTATTCTTCTCGACGAGCCGACGAGCAACGTAGACAGTATCAACGAAGGTATTATCTTAAAGGCGTTAAAAGAGCAAAAGAACAAAAAGAGTATTATTCTCGTATCGCACAGAGAATCTACAATGGCGATTGCCGACAGAATCTATAAGGTTGACGGCGGCGTTATGACGGAGGAAGCGTAAAATGGACGAACAAAAGAAATTGAGTGATATAGAAGAAGCGGCGGCGGCTCTTATTGCAAATTCCGAAGATGAAAACCCCGCCTATAAGTCGATAAACAAACAAAAATCGGCGACATCGGAAGAGAAAAACGACAAAAAGATATTCAAGAAATACAAAATTAAAGACATCGTATTTCTTGCGATAATCACGGCTTGCACGCTTATTACGGGCGCGGTGATGCCGTTACTTGTAAACGTGCCATTCTTTGGTATCGTGCAACTTGGTTTGGGACTTCAATTTTCGATTTTTCCCGTAATCGGGATGATGAAAGTAAGAAAGCCGGGTGCGCTTCTGTTTCAGTCGATATTTATATCTGTATTCCTGATTTTTATGTTCCCGCCGATGGCTCTGATTATCGTGTGCGCGCTTGTTTCGGAAACGCTTGCGCTTCTCATCTTCCGCGGGTATAAAAACGATTGGGCGTGCGTATTTGCGGGAACGCTTTATATGCCGCTCACCCTTCCTTTGATGTGGCTTTATTACAACGCGTTTTACACGGTTACGGGCGAAGAAAAAGCGGCTACGAGTATGTTTCTCGGCGGAGCGAACCCCGGCGTGGTTGTCGGCATTTCGATTGCCGTCGTCGCGCTCTGTTTCGTCGGCTCGGTGGTCGGTATGCTTATCGCAAGGGAGCTCAAAAAAGCCGGAGTTCTGAAAAAATGAGATTTTGGTCTTTCAAAAAGAAGATATATCCCATATTCGTATTTCTTGCGAGCCTGTTTTTGATTATATTCGGATTGTGCATGGCAAGGAACGTCAAATGTTCTTACTTTCTGGCGGGATGTTTCGTGTGGCTTATGCTGTTCGGATGCCGAAAAGGTTGCTTTCGCGTTTTGCCCGCGTTTATTATCGTAGGTGGATTATTTGCTGTTATCGCGTATTTTGCTTACGGAAAAGACCTGAATACCGCGATTGCCATGGCTAACCGTTTCGCTTCCGTATTTCTTGCCGCCGCGCTCGGTATGAGCGTAGAACCTGCGGATATGACGAGGAATCTTTCCACGCTCAAAATGACGAGAGGCGTTACGCTCGGTATGCTTATCGCGACTTCATTTCCGCCCGTACTCGGCGCGGAGATAAAAAGGGTAAGAGAAGCGATGAAAACGCGCGGCGCGGGCAGCGTGTTAAACCCGAAAATTTTTTACAGAGCGTTTTTGGTGCCGTTCGTAATGAGACTCGTAAACATATCGGATACGTTGTCGCTGTCGGTGGAAACGCGCGGATTTTCGCTTGAAAAGGTTCCGTATACGGTATATAAAAAGGAAATCGTTTGTCTGTCGGACGTATTGTTTATTTTGGGACTTGCCGCGGGCGCGGTTTGCACGGTGATCTTATGAACGCGATAGAACTTAAAAACGCAAACTTTTCTTACGACGGGAAAGTTCAAATATTAGAAAACGTAAATATCGCGCTGAATTACGGCGAAGTCAACCTTATTTCGGGGCATTCAGGCGAAGGTAAAAGCACGCTTTTGTATATCATAAGCGGCATTATCCCTAATATCACGGACGGAAAACTTTCGGGCGAAGTGCTGATAAACGGCGAGGATATAAAAGGCAAACGCCTTGGCGAAGTCTGCCGCAAAGTGGGCGTCGTTTTACAAAATGCCGACGAACAAATTATACAAAAAACGGTAGAGGATGAAATCGCTTTCGGATGCGAAAATCTTGCGTTTTCACCCGAAAAAATAAGCAAACAGATAGACACGGTTTGTCGCCTTATGAAGCTCGATAAGTCGTGGCAAAGCCGCAAACTTTCGGGCGGACAGAAGCAAAGACTGATAACGGCTTCCACGCTTGCGATGGGGCAGAAGATAGTAATTTTGGACGAACCGCTTGCAAATCTCGACACGGCGGGCGCGGAAATGCTGATGTCCACATTAAAATCTCTTGCGAAAGCGGGATATTGTATTATTGTAATAGAACACAGGCTCGACGTCGTTCTGCCGTTCGTGGATAAGGTATTTCACGTCGGAAACAGAAACGTAAACGAGATAACCGACAGAGAAAATTACCTGAAAGAGCAGTCAACCGAAATAGAAGATACCTGTTCGACTTTCAGCGGCACGTTACCCGCGTTTTCGCTTGCGGACGTAGCGTTTGCGGTGAAAGAGCGAGACATATTGAACGGAGTTACTTTCGATATATTAAAAGGCTCACGAACGGTTTTACTCGGCGAAAACGGTTGCGGCAAAACAACCCTTTTAAGACTTATTTCCCGTCTTGAAAAGCCTACTCGCGGCGTGATTTTGCAGAATATAGACGACAAATTCGGACAAAAGAGTAAACAGAGCAAAAAGTGGTATAAAAAGGTGGGCGTGGTTTATCAGAACCCCGACTATCAACTTTTTATGCAGACGGTCGAAAAGGAGATCAAATTTGGCGCGAAGTCGGACGAATATGCCGACGAAATAGCCGAAAAATTCGGGATAAAGCATTTATACGCCCGTCATCCGCAGTCGCTGTCGGAAGGACAAAAAAGAAGAGTTTCCATCGCGGCGGTAGTAGCAACAGATCCCGAAGTTCTCATATTGGATGAGCCGACGGTGGGACAGGACTACAAAGGCTTATGCGAAATGGTTGAAGTTCTTAATAAACTTCACGAAGAAGCGCATAACACGATGATAACCGTTACGCACGACAAGCGTTGCGCCGCCGCTTTATGCGATAAATCCGTGTGGATAAAGAACGGAAAGACCTATAAAACCGGCGGAAAAGAGCTTGTCGATGAGTTTTTCATTCAAATCGGAGTTAATTAAAAATTTTAGCCTACGCTAATTTTCTTGATTTCAGCGTTGTTCTATTGACTTAAAATGGAATATATGCTATAATAATGGCGCACTTGGGAAAAGCGACATAACGAGTAAAGAAATTGAATCCAAGCGAGGCAAAAGGCGTACGCCGTTTGCTGTATTCTGACGAATACAGCAAACAATACCTAATTGTACACAACCGCTCGAAAGAGCGGTTATAAAATGGAATTTAGTTAGCCTTGGCTAACCAAATAAAGAGGCATTAAACAAGGAGCAAAAACATTGCTGTTACGACTTAAAAACATAGGAAAAATATATGACAGCAACGATATTCTGACGATCGGTATACGCGGAATCAACCTTGATTTCGACTATAACGAATTCGTAACGATCGAGGGCGAGAGCGGAAGTGGTAAATCTACGCTTCTGAACGTCATCGGCGCGAACGACAGTTACGAAGAGGGCGAGCTGTATATAAACGGCGAGGAAACGTCGCATTACGGCGCGACGGAATGGGAAAAATACCGCGAAAAGTATATTGCAACCGTCTTTCAGGATTTCAACATTATAGAAAACCTTACGGTGCTTGAAAACGTCGAGCTTGCGTTGCTTCGTTTTGACGATAAAAAAACTCGCCGCGAAAAGGCAAGAGAACTCATCGAAAAGGTTGGGCTTATCAAGCAAATCAACCAACGCGGCAGTAAACTTTCGGGCGGCGAAAAACAGCGTACGGTCATAGCTCGTGCTTTGGCAAAAGACGCACCGATTATTTTGGCGGACGAGCCTACGGGGAATTTGGACGTTAAATCTTCGAGAGAAATCGCAAAACTATTAAAAGACGTTTCCAAAGACAAACTCGTCATCGTGGTTACGCACAATCCCGAATTTTTCGTAGAATACGCAACGAGAAGAATTACCATTTTCGACGGCTCTGTCAAAGAAGATAAAGTAATCGAAAAGCCGACGGAAACGAAAAACGTTGAAATCCCCGAAGTTAAGCAAAGCAGAAAGAAAAATATTAAAGATATCTTACATATCGGTGTTCTGAATTACAAAAGCAGACCGAAATTCACGGCGATGATGAGTTTTGCTTTGCTTGTATGCGCGGTAACGCTGTTTGTTGTGTTGTCGGTATTCGGAGTATCGCTCATTAAACCCGTTACGAATTCGCTCGATACCGTGGGCGTGAACGGAAAGGTAATCGTTTCGAGCGAAAAGGGAAACCTTACAAACGACGATCTTGACGAAGCGGCAGGGAAAACAAACGCAGGCTTCTATCTTTTGGATAAGGAATTTTCCGAATTTACGGTAAACGTTCCCAAGAGAAGCGGTATGCTTTCGGCTTACATCGTCACTTGTCTGTATGCGCCTTATCAATATAACTTAAAGAGAAGCGAAGCGGTTTTGGTGCTGCCGAAATCTGCGGAAAAAGATAAAAACGCAATCGTCGAAACGTTTGTAAACGCAAATGCGGGAATAGAGAGTGTAAGCGTTAAAACGACGCTTTCTTCCGGCAACGTTCTTCTTTACTTATCCCACGCGGATGCGGAAGAAAACGGAGTCAAAATCAAGGCGATCAATACGACGATGAAACTCGGCGAAACAGTCGTTACGGTTAATGCCTTTGAAAAGGACGAAGCGGTTGAAAGCGGAAAAATAAACCTTGTAAATTCCAATACCTATCAGGCAACGAAATATTCTGCGGTTTTCTCGGTAAAATCAAATCGGTCTTACGAAGTTGCGACCGACGGTGAAAAAGACGAAACGAGAAGCGGAAAACTGATCGTTAAAATGAATCCCGACGACTACGCCGCGATTTTCGAAACCGAACAAACAGATGCAAGCCAATCGGCGCTGTATTATGCCGACGATCAGGCGGCAGAAAACGCGCTCGGAAAATTCCCGGACGGCATGATGGGTATGCTTTCCACGAGCAAAGTATACGTCCAAAGCGCGGGCGACGTTTACGCGATGAACGTAATCTACTATATCGCGCTGATTGCGGTTTGCCTTTTGTTTGCCGCTCTCATATCTGTGATTTTCGGAAGAAGCGTAAAGGTTTTTCAAACCGACTTCGCGGTTTACAGAACGCTCGGTATTTCAAGCAAAATTTCGTCGCGTTCGCTTTATATTCAGATGGCGCTCATATTCCTGCCGACAATCGTATTTTTGCCGCTCGTAAGTTTAATCGCGGCGGTGATACCGGGAGGCGGAATCGCATTTATTTCGGCGGGCAATTACTTCTTTATAGAAATCATGCTGCTCTTAATCGTCGAGTTCGTAGCGTTCGGCTTCAACCGTGCGATAGCGGGGCAGAGTATCAGAAAATCTTTGAGAAGGGGGTCGAAAGGTTAATATGTCAAAAATCAAAGTAGAAAACATCGTAAAAACGTTTAACCGACACTCCCGCAACGCAAACAAGGTTTTAAAAGGCGTTTCGTTCGAACTTCCCGAAAAAGGCTTGACGTGCATTTTCGGTAAATCGGGAAGCGGTAAAACAACCCTTCTCAATATTATCGGCGGACTTGAAAAAGCCGATAGCGGTAAGGTTTATATCGACGGCGAATGTACGAGCGGTAAAACCGATAAGATCAGAAACGCAAAAATCGGCTTCATTTTCCAGAACTACTATCTTGAAAAAGGCTACACGATAGCGGAAATCCTCAGAAATCAGATGATTATCGCGGGGTTCAAGGACGAAAAGGAAATCGCCCGTCGCACCGAAGAAGCGTTGAAGCTCGTCGATATGGAGCGTTTCAAAAACAAACTCGGCGACGCGCTTTCGGGCGGACAGCAACAAAGAGTCGCAATCGCCCGTGCAATCGTAAAAGGCAGCGACGTTATCCTTGCCGACGAACCGACGGGCAATCTTGACGCGGAAAACACGATGAAGGTCATGGATATATTAAAGGAAATATCCAAAACTCAACTTGTGGTTATCGTAACGCACGAGGTTTCGCTTATCAAAAAGTATGCCGACAGCCATATAAAAATCGTGGACGGCGAGCTTGTAGAGGACGGCGAAATAGAAGAAACCGACCTTGCGCCCGCAACTTACGACAACATAAAAGAGGGGAACGAAACGCACAGCGTTCTGACCACCTTTACCAAAAGTACGGCGAAGCGAAATGGCAGGCTGTTTACCTTAAAGACAATTTTCAAGCGTAATAACGCGGGCGGCGAAAAAGCGTATTCGGTCGGCAACGTATTCAAGCAAATATTTATTCTCGCGCTTGCCGTGGTAATGACGTTTTTCTCGTTCTCGGCGTTCGAGGCGCTTTCGGCGGTTACCGAAAACAAAACGCTCGGAAAAAATACCGTTTATACAAATCTGAACTCTTATTCGGTACTCAGGAAAACGGACGAAAGCCACTACAAGAGTATTGATTTCTTCGATACGGAAATGAGAACGGGAAGTTTCTCATACGGCGGGCTTGCGAGTCTTTCGGGTATAGAAGTCAAATATACGCCGAAGGCAATCGAAGAAGGCGATGAAATTGCCGTAGAATACGGCAGACTTCCCCAAAAAGGAGAAGCGATTGTTTCCCGCAAAATGGCGGAAGAACTCAAAAGAGAATTCCGTATGAAAGAATTGAATACGGATAAAGCAATCACGCTGATGACCTTTGACGGCGAATATCCGATTACAGGTATCACGGGCGGCGACGATAAAATCATTTATCTGAACAAAGAAGATTACGTCAATTTCCTCGGCGTGTATAACAAAATCGGTTTCTCGGACGGGGAAGAGATCTTCTTCAAAGATACTTACGGTTCGGCTTCGTTTACGGCGGAGATTCTGCTGTACGACGGCGAGATCGCAAACGATAAAGTCAGAGTGGAAATCAACAGAAATTCGCTCTACAAAATGATGACCGATACCACGCAGGCAGACTTTGAAGTCAACAAAACGAACTCCCGTTTGAAAAATACGCCTTACGCAATACAGGTAACGGGCAGTAAAGTTTATGTTGAGCAGTTCGAAATCACGCGCGATGTCATGGACACAGACATTCGGGTTTACGTCAACAAAAACGTTCTTCGTAATATTTTCGTTTACATATCGCCAAACCTCGACGCGCTTTCGTCTACGGGTTCACAGTATTATTTCGAGATAACTACGGAAAGTCCGGAGCAACTTGCTTCGCTGAAATCCGATTTAAGGGATTTGGGCGTAACGGCAGTAAACGTCGGCGCGGCGTATGAACAGGAAAACGAAGAAGAAAAACAAGACGCGGCAAGCGGGTTGTATCTCTATCTTCTCGTGATCGTCCTGCTTCTCATCATCTATTTCTTCATAGAGAAGTCGGCAAGTATCAAAAACAGTAAAGAGTACGGAATTTACCGTGCAATCGGCGTCAACAAAGGCAATCTTTTGTTCAAAGAGTGCGTCACGGCGGTCGTTCATAACGTTTTTAGTTTCTTTGTGTTCTCGGCGATCACGGTTGCGCTCGTTGCGGTAAGATACGCGATTATGAACGTAGCGTTCGCGGGCTTTATAGGTCTTGCGGCGGCAAGTTTTGCCGTAGGCGCAGCGGCAATGACTTGCATATCGCTTATTCCGTATTTGTTCGTTCTCACACAGTCTCCGTCGGAGATTTTGGCGAGATACGATATTTAATCAGATGTTTTTCCCGCGAAAGCGAGTGAACATACAATACAAAAATTTTTTTAGGAGGTCATTCAAAATGACAAAATTCAGAAAGAACGTCATCGGTGCTATTATGTGTCTTGTGATGCTTCTTGTCGGTGTCTGCGCGTTTACAGCGTGCGGAAGCAAGGATCTGTCGGTTACGTTTACCGTTGAAGGCAAAACGCAAACGGTGGACGTGGTGAACGGTAAGGTGACTATGCCTGCCGATCCGGAAAAGGAATTTTATGAATTCCGCGGTTGGTATACAACTTCGACCTTCGACGAGGGTTCAGAATTTACCAAAGATACCGAAGTGAAAGAAAATCTTACGGTATACGCGTATTTTGCGCCTGTTCACGTCGGCATTTCCGTTAACGGTGAAGCCGCTACCGATATAAAGCTCGAAGAACTTGCGGGAAAGACAACAGAATACACGGAGGACGCGACAAGCAAAAACCTTACGTTCGACGGTTGGTATATCGATGCCGCTTACGGAACGAAGTACAACACGCAGGATGCGGACAACCTTTACGCTCGCTACTGCGCTACGGTTACGTTCGATAACGGTTATGAAACCTTAAAGAGCGTTCAGGTCGGAATCAATTCGACTATGAAAGCCCCCGATAAGGAATATGAAGATTTCGTTCCTTATTATATGGATAAAGAAGATTTGTCTTATGTGGACGAGAACGGAAACGCCGTTGACTTTTCCTCGCTTGTAATTACGAAAAATACGGCTATCAAGGTTATGTGGAAATCACCCTATCTTGCATATCAGAAGATTGAAGGTACGGCAAACGATTATGCGGTCGTCGGTTTCGATTATAAGTCGAGCAATTCGGAAGAGTTTCAGAATATCAAGAGATTTCCTGCAATTTCTTTCCTGTCCAAAAACGTAACGATTGACGGCGTTAAAGATTGCAACGTGGTTACGGCGGACTTCTCCGTTTCGGCGGGAATGTATACGGCAACCGTCGATCAGTGCGATTCTGCGGTCTATGCGTATTTTGCAGACGGCATTCAATATATCAACAGATTTCAGGCTTGCACGAAACTCGAAACCGTCAAATTGCCCGCGAGCCTTAAAGTGCTTGAAAAGTCGTTCTGGAATATGAGAAATCTTAAATCTCTCGAACTTCCCGAAGGGCTTGAGATCATTATCGATTCGCTTTGGGGCGATTATATGGAAGGAATGGTCGGTTATTACAGAGGAGTGAGCGCGTTCCCGTTTACCGTAAACATTCCCGCTAGCGTTAATACGCTCGTAACCGTTCCGTCCAATCTCAAATTTGCGGAAGGTAGCGAATATTATTACGAGGAAGGCGAACTTTTTAGAAACCGTACTGTCGGCGGCGTAACTTATAAAACGCTTGTTTGTACTTATCAGGATAAAGTTGCCAATGAAACCCTCACCGTTGCGGAAGGCGCTGAAGCCGTATCCGTCGGAGCATTTAAAGGTTTGACCGTTAAATATATTTCTCTTCCGTCCACGTTTAAGAAAATTTCTTATACATCGGACGAAAACAACGCAACGTACGAACTTTCGTATTATACGGGTTCTATGCTTACCGATATGCAGAGAGTACAAGCCCCCGACGAAAAATCGGCGATCGATTCTTATTCCGTGTTCAGCGGGCTTACGTCGAACGATTTCGGATACGTTTATCTGAACGTCGCTTCTATGCCGGAAGGAATCAGCGAATATGCTTTCACGCAGGGCAAAACGCCGTATACCGAACTTACCGAAAGCGACGGAACTACTCTCGAAAAGGTTGTTTGCATAGGCGCGGTTAAGAAAAGAAAAGCAGTTATCATTCACATAGTGGGTGAGGATACAAGAGATTCCTCGACGAAGAGGACTTATTCCATAACGGGTAAAAAGTCGGCAGGAACTTTAACGATTGATGAAATTCTTAACGCTATCGGAATCAACGACGGAAGCTATTCTTATGAAATTACCGAACTCGGCAAGCCTTACACCCCCGGTACGCTGGATCACAACCTGTATCTCAGAGTAACCTATACAAGAAATATTCTTGGCGTAACTTACACGAAAGACGATGCGACAAAAACGATTACCGTAACGGGATTCGATAAAGATACGGCGTTCGATCTCGGCGGAGTTTACAGAATTTGTATCAGTTTTGACGATGAGGCATTAAAGACCTACAAGGTCGTTATTGCAGACAATGCTTTCAAAGACAATAACTATATTTCGGAAGTTTACGTTGGTTCTCAGGTGGTAAGTATCGGCGAAAAGGCGTTTGCAAACACGTCTAACCTTACGAAATTCATCGTTTCGGACGGCGGGCTTGAAGAGATTAAAACAAGAGCGTTTGAAAATGCGGGATGCGTTGTAAACGGAGAAACGATTACCGTAAATGAAAACATCAAAAAGAACGGAATCAAATTCGTATTGCCGCTTGCAAAAATGAAGAATATCGAACCTTATGCGTTCAAAACGAAGGGTATCTTTGTATTTACCGCAACGGAATCGGAAGGTAACGAGGATAATCCGAGAAAGCTGACGGCAGCTGCGAAAGCCGGTGAGTATTTCTTCGTGGAAAGTATGTCGGGTGATTATTACGGTATTATGCAGTATGTAAAAAATACCGACACGAAAACGATGAAAGACAACGTAGGAAACGATGATTTGATTACGATTTACGACGTTCGTTATGTGGCGACAGCGGGCGGATTCAATGACGCAAGCGGACATATGGGAATCGGTTATTCGCTTCGCGGTAAAGCATACGAATGGGGAGCATGGAGTGAGGATTTCGCGGCAAAACAGCATTACGTTTATCGTTACGAAGTGATGGAAGGCTCGGTATACTATCTCGGAAACGCTTTCAATTATATCTCTTTCGGTATCTTCTCAAAGATTCACAAGAATGCTTTTACCGATATGGAAGAAACGCATTATGCCATATACAATAACTGCGCATTTGATATCTGGATGGACGCGGATAAAGTCAAGAATCAGGATTCTTCCCTCTTTGAAGAAGGCTGGTTCAACGGCAGAGCGAACTCCGAAAATACATTTATGAGTAGGCTTCAAGATCACGAAGATTTTTACCTGTAAGAGACAAAAGGAACGGTATACGCCCGCAAAATCGGGCGTATACGATTCCGCTTTATAGAGGGTGCAATGAAAAAGTTTTTTTCTGAAGTTGTTATATTTATATTGTGCGTCGCATGTCTCGCCGCATTTTCCGCTTGCGGTAAAACCGACGTAAAGACGCCGCAGGACGTTATTAAAGAAGCGTACGGCGATACGGAATATAAAATCTCTTTTTCGTCCGAAGGGCTTGACGAACCTTTGGAAGATTTGACGTACACGGCAAAAAGCATCCCCGTTTTACCTTCGCCGCAGAAAGTCGGCTATGTTTTCGGCGGCTGGTTTTTTGATAAGGAATATCATACGCAATATCAGGATAATCTGCTACTTATGACAATGAGCGACGTAACGCTTTATGCAAAGTGGCTTAAAGAAGATATGACCGTAAGCGGAACGTACGATATAGATTTTGAAGCCGAAATTCTCGAAGATACGATAAAAAAAGGGCAGACCGCGGATGAATTCGGCGGTTATAAAAAATTCCCCGAAAACATTTCGGTTGAAAATACATACATTGAAAAATCGGATAACGATTTATTGCTTAAAATCGAATACGACTGCATTGATCCGGAGCCTTACGGCGCGCTTGCCGATTCCTATAAAGTAACGGTAAACGCGACTAAAAATCCGTCAAGCGTTTATATAAAAGAAAGCGTGAATTCGCTTTCGGATACGGTGAAAACGATATATATCCGCATAACGGATACGGACTTATCAAACCCCGTATATCTCGATATCGAAACGACTAACTGGAATGCGGAAGGGCTTTCCGATGAAGAAAGATACGGTACGACCACAACTTATACCGTCGAATTCAGAATAACAAGGCTGATAGGATTTAAGACGCCTTACGTCGATACAAGCGTTCCGCTTGAGGACGGATATTATCTTGTAAGAAGTTATAATAAGACGATAGAAAATAAATCGTCTATGGGTGACGGCTTCAATTCGGTTTTTTCTTATCTGAAAGCGGAAAACGGGAAATATAAACTGATTAAGCCTTTTACGCCTTATGCGGGGCTTGTTAAGTTTACGCTCGGAAAACTCGAAGAACCTTATTATCAAAATCTGTTTTACAGAATGATGTCTTTTATGCCCAATCAGTATTGTTTCGAGCTTGACACGACGGGCTTTGACGGAGAAGTCGAATCGAATTATTATCCCGAAACTTACAAAGCGAAGAAATACGTGGATTATTCGGTGGAATTTCATACGGACGACTATAAGGTATATTCGGTTATCGATCTCGGAACAAACTTCAAGCGCGAATTCGGAATTATGTATTCCGTTTCGGGCTTTATGGAGGTTGCAGGCGGTATGGGATCGGGCGTGCAGATTTTGTATATGGATTACGACCATATCATAAAACTATCCGACGAAAACGTCGATTATAAAGAACTTTCGGGCGATAGTTATTCTTTTGAAACGTCGGGAAGTTTTTATCCCGGAAACTATTCCGATCTTAACGATAAAAACTTGACTTATGACGAAACGCTGAAAAACGGTTTGTCAACAAGGATGATCAACTTCTGGTATTCGGCAACCGACGTAAACGCACCGTATGCCGCGAGAAGAGTGTATAACAGTAAAATAACGTTCAGACCTACCGACGAAACAAACTCGAAAAACGTATCCGAAGCAAGATATGAGATAGCCCATTTCGATATTCAGACAAATATATACGGGTATGACGCCGAAAAAAGCAGAAAGAACGGAGAAGAATTATACTACGATTCCATGTCCGTGCAGACGTTCGGCGCGAACGGAATGCGTGAATCGTCGAATTTCAGGATAGGAAAAACCGTCAATCGGGGCGATGTTTTAAGGCTCGAAGATATTTACCGCGAAAAAGTATCCGAAGACACCGATTTTTCGACGGTTCGATACAAAGGGTTTGCTTTAAGCGGTGATAAAATCGATTTTTCAAAAGAAATCACGGTAAATAAGGCTTTTGCGTTTTCTTCCGATTGTGCAATAGTGTTTACCTTTACGGATGACGACGGTATCACAAAAACGGCGATCGTCGAACTCGTCGAAAAAAGCAATCCGGATTATCGAATAACCGACGAAAATCACGCTTGGAAATGGTCGGAAGAAGATAATGCCTACGTTTCCGATACGATAGATAAAGAAGGTGCATCGGTGGAGTTGCCGGCACTTACTTACTCGTGGACGGGCGTGAAAAACGTGCGATTCAGAAATAATTGGTACGACGACGAATCGTGCATAAATCCGCTTCACGTCGGCATTTTCACGAATATGAACGGCGTTTATTCTTTGACGTATATCGGGCATCAGAAAAAAGATTTTACGGCGTCCGCGTATGAAACTTACGTGTGCTACGAACTCGTAAACGTGTACGGGGAAACGGAATTTATTCGGTTCAAATACGTTACTTCGCAAAAGGAAACGTACCGTATCGAGTCCGATAACGGTGAAATAATGGACGAAGGCGACGTTAAATACGACGAGTACGGAAAAATAAAAGACGTCAAAGCAAGCGAGTCGGTATATCTGACTAAGGATAACTGCGACGAAAAACTTTCGAGATCCTTCAGTATGATGATCGGCGACGACGCGCCTTCTCGTATGAGTCTGACAGGATTTTCTGCCTTTTTGGTGGATAAAAACAATCGTAGTACGACGATTTCTCGTGATATCGGAAGCGGCGATATAGATTCCGTAATGAAAGAAATAAAAGGCTATACGGAAAAATATACCTGGTTTACCGTATCGCTTGAATTTTCGTATTTTGGAAATAAATTCAACAGTAATTATATTTATGGCGTAGGATTTTCCGGTGAAAAAACTACGGATATGCTGAAATATAATTCGTATTTTGCAAACACTTTGTATACGATGAACATTCCGCGCCTTTACAGCGACGACGGCAATGAAATCGCAAAGTCGTACGTAAGCGTTAAACACAGAATCGGCGGTAAAACCGACAACAGTTTTTACGCAAACAGGACTTATACGCTTAATAAAGGCGAATACGAATATTCCTTGAAGTTTAACGAGGCGGGTGAGTTTTACGTCGGTTTCGGTTTTTCGATAAACGGAACGTCTTATTCGTTCGGGCAGATCGTCAACGTTTTATCGGATAACTGCGACGTTACGATCACGTTTGTTACGGATAAGGATCATCCTTTTTCCGACGGGCTTTTAGAGCGGACGGTAACATACAATCTGAGCAACAACATCAACGCGCTTAACGAAAAGGAATTTGCGGGAAACGATATTCTGTTCGGTTGGACGCAATATATCGGCAAGGACGCAACGTCCAAAGACGTCGTTAAAAACGGCATAGACAATTTTATAAGCAGGTATAATTCGCAGAACGTAACGTTGTATGCAATATGGGACGGCGGTATTTCCGTTACCGCAAAATCGGAAGGAAACGACGATAGAGTAAAACATTATTTCAGGGATTCTTCAAGCGGATATTATGTTATCGATTTGTCCGTGTATAAAGTTTATGCGCCTGCCGGAACTGTTCTCGCCGGTTGGACGGGCGGTTTCTTGGGCGATGGCGTTAAAAACGGAAAAATTTATCTGAACGAAGTTACCGATGATAGCGATTATTTTACGATTAACGCCGTATACAAAAAAATGCTTACCGTAAAATATTCAATCAATGCGACATATTCCGCTTCTGTTATAAGAAACGATTCCGTAATTGAAGGAAACGGTCTTGAGTCGAACAGAACGGTCGTTGCAAAAACGGGTTATACGTTTAAGGGTTGGTTTGTTCAGGGCGATGAAAGCAGGACTATAATTGACTTATCGACCTATAAGTTCACTAAAGATACCGTTCTTGTCGCGGTGTTTACAGGCAGCGAGGGAAATGAAGTATGGTAAAATTCAAAAAAATCTTTGCTGTAAGTATAGCGGTATTTGCACTGATCCTTTGCGGATTGTTTCAATCGGTTTCAATTAGCTATGCCGCAAGCGAGCAGGTGATAAGCGGCGGTGACGGAACGTATACCGTTCCCGTAAACCTTGATTTGAAGATGGGTGCGGATAATTTTACAAATCCCGTTACCGTGGAGAAATTCGGCGGCAAGTATTATATGACGTTCGGGTTCTCTTCGTCGATAGGCTATCTGAACCTGAACCTTGACGGGAAAGAAGTCGGTAAAACAAGCGAAAAGAAAGACGGTTGGACGTATTATACCTATACGCTTTCCGAAAACAATCTGAAAAGCAAACTTTCGTTTTCGGCGTACATAAACGCGATGTCGCGTGAGATGAGTTTTACGGCAACGCTAAATTTATCTTCGTCGGAAAAAACTTCCGAAACCGTTCGCGATTTAGGCGAACGGCCTGCGGAATTTGTTCCCGTTATTTCAACGAAAGCGGCGGCTGAATATTCTTTGAAAGTCGGCACGGTTTTCCCGATTCCCGAAGCGACGGCAAACTTGGGCGACGATGATTGCCCGGTCACGACCTCGGCGTATTACGGCGACGAGGCGGTCGATGTGTCGGGTGAAAAACTTGTTCTCGGCAAAGTCGGAACGTATAAGTTGGTCTATAAGGCGATTAACTCGCAATATAAGACATCATCGGGTAACGATTCGTTCTCGGAATACGTTGTTACGATTCGTTCCGCGGCGGGCGAAAACGATATTGTTAAATTCAGAGATGCAAATAACGTTTTGCCCGAAAAAGCGGGAATCGTCGCGGGAAAACTTGCGGTCGGCTCGGAAATTTACGAAAAAGCGGCTTCCGCAATGAAAAAGAATGCGGACAATTTCGAGGTTTATTCTGCTGAATTTCTGAGTGAAGACGGCGAAGTCATAACCTTGAGCGGTAAAGTTGAACTGTTGTTCCGCGCGGACGATTATTTTGACCGCACGAAAGCCGAAGTTTACTATATGGACGACAACGGCAGTTTGACAAAACTTTCCGCGAGCGGATACGGAAGATACGTTGTTACCGCAACGGATAAAACGGGAACGTTTATCGTCTGTATTCCGGGCGTGGCGTTTCATATGCCGATGTGGGGATACGCTTTGATTTTGGTCGGAGCGGTAGTTATTCTTGCAGGAGTAGTTGTGACTATTATAGTTGTAGTGAAACGCAAGAAGAGAATGATGAATTCATAAGGAAAGGAAAATGCTTGAAAACACAGAATCGCAAGAAATGTATTTGACGACGATTTATGCGTTGCAAAAGAAAAACGGGATGGTACGTTCTGTTGATGTCGCAGATGAACGTGGATATAGTAAAGTGAGCGTTCATAATGCAATGAAACGTCTTGAAGAGTTTGGCTATGTAACATTTCATCAAGGGAAAATAACATTGACGAAGTGCGGTATTGAAAAAGTTAAGAACATAGAGCAGAAACATCAGACGATTGCGAGTGCGCTGAAACTTATAGGCGCGAGCAATGATATTGCGGAAGAAAATGCTTGTCGTATGGAACACGTTATCACCGATGAGGCGGCGGATCTTTTGAAACTTTATGTTGAACAACGGACTGCGGAGCAGGAAAATACAATCGCAATTAAAGTATAAAAGCAAAAATCTGACCGATAACTGATAAGGGAATTATTATGGCAAACGAAGCGCATAAAATCAAACTGCTTGTCTTATGGGATATTCTCTGTAAAAACACAGATGAGAACCACGCCTTAAATACCGACGAAATATCCGAGCTTCTTGCCTTGCGCGGACTGAATGTGTCGCGTAAAATTCTCGTTCAGGATATAGCGACTTTGTGCGACAACGGTTATGAGGTTCTTTCCTACAAAAAGAAATACCATTACTATTATGTAGTCAATCGGTCGCTTGAAACGGCAGAAGTGGTTATGCTTGCGGACGTTATCAATGCGTCGAAACTTCCCGTTGCACAAAAGAAAGCACTTGCTCAAAGACTTGCGGAAACGCTTTGTACTCACCAAGCGGAGAGCATTTCAAAGCATATTATTTCGCTTGATAAGGGCAGAAGGGGTAACAGTTCATTTATTTATAACGTGGACGCTATTGAACGCGCGATAAACGAGAACAAGCAAATATCGTTCCTGTACTTCAATTACGACGAGAAGCATAAAAAGGTTTATCGGAAGAACGGCAATCGTTATACCGTAAGCCCTGCGTTTATGGTATGGAACAAGGACAATTATTACTTGTTGTGTTTCTCGAAAGGACACGACGATATAGTTACATATCGGCTCGATAAAATGGAAAGCGTAAAAGTGGAAGAGCTTGAGCGTGAGTCACACCCCGAATACGAATTGTTCAACACGGAAGAATATCGGAAACAAGTATTTTCGATGTTCGGAGGGGAAAGTCAGAACATTACGTTACTGTTTACGGCGAATATCTTGTCGGATATGTTTGACCGCTTCGGAGATGACATACGCATAAAGAAAGCCGATGAAGAAACCTATTCGGTTGACGTAACGGTGCAGATTTCAAAAACATTCTTTGCGTGGATCGTCGGAACGCAGGGTAAAGTGAAAATCAAATCACCGCGAAAGGTGATTGATGAATTTAACGCCTTTGTTGCTAAAATAAAAGAAGAATATTGAGATGAAACTCAAACAAATGCTCTTACTTCGGTAAGGGCATTATTTTTTTCGGAAAAAATAAAAAAATATCGTTCACTTCCCAATATTGGGAAATGAAAATTTGAAATAGATAGTCTTTTGTGATATAATACGGCTACAATCTAAATTGAACGCAAAGTTCAGTTTAGTAAAAAGAGGTACTACGGATGAGAACGCTCAACACGACGACATTGGACAATATGGAAAGATTCATTATCGACTACCAAAAGAGAAAAGGCAAATCGCCGAGTTTCAGAGAGGTAATGAAAGCATTGAATATGAGTTCGCTTAACCTTGTAAGAACGTATATCCTTGCTCTTGAAAACAGCGGCAGGATAGAGCGGACAAGACTCGGCAATATCGATATGTTGCCGAAGCTGAAACCGAGCGGAGTGGCAATCACGCCTATCGTCGGTTCTATCGCGTGCGGACAACCTGTTGACGCGGTGGAGCAGATAGAAGAAAGCGTTACGCTTCCGCGAGCGATTTTCGGCGGTGGGGACTTGTTTATTCTTCATACGCACGGCGACAGTATGATTGACATCGGAATCAAGCACGGCGATCTCGTCGTAATCAGAAAGCAGAACACGGCAGAGAACGGCGATATAATAGTCGCTATGATGAACGGCGAAACAACGCTGAAACGTTTTTATAAAAGGAACGGGAAAGTGGTACTTCATCCGGAAAACAAGGAAATGAAAGATATTATCGTCAAAGACTGTGAGATACAGGGTGTTTTGGTAAGCTGTATCCACATATATAATTAAATCGGTATCACGCGTTTTTAGCCCCGAAAACGCAAAGATATATAATTGGATTACAAATGATGTTTGACTGTTGTATAGGAGTTATCCCGACCATACCATAGCAGTTAGATAAATTCAAATCGTTTGTAAGTTTAGGGAGAAAGGAGGTTGTATTTATATGGCTAAAAAGAACAATCCTTTGACTTGTCCGTATTGTCTAACAAAGCTGTTGGAAGTCACCGGACATTGCGTAGGCGTTATCGTCAAGTGTCATCATTGCGGAGCATCCGTGCTTGCGGACGTAGACGAAACGGGGAAAATGCGATTGAGCGCAGATCCGAACAAAGCGCAGGAAATGCCGCAAGCGGCAACCGCGCGTTAAACGTCTGTACGAAAAACCATACGGGACTGCCGACGGTAGCAAGAACTACGGGCAAGCCGATATGAAGATATAAGAAACCGAAACTATCCGGGAAGGAAGTTATCCACGCCTTATATGGAGTTATAGACAAAGACAATTAAATATTATTTATCTGTAAAATCAGACAGTATACGGGAACGGACAGCGGTAGCCCGAAAGGGAGTGTAAAGCCAACGCGCGAACGTATACGAAGTTGTAAGAAACAGGAGTTATTCTCATAGGAAAGCTACCAACGCCTTGCAAGGATTAGACCTAATCAGGGTTTATTCTTTGCGAGGCGTTTTTTTATGCCTTTATACTCTGAATTGCCCGATTGCGTTTAATCACAACGCAGTCGGGCTTTTTTCGTTGTGGGCAGAAATCTGTCCGATTGCGATTTTCAAACACAAAAATCAAAATCGGAGGATTTCAACAATGAAAAAGAAAGTCTATTACAAACTTAACCGTTACCAAGTAACCAAAGTCGAAGTGGAAACCGCAGAGCAGGAACAAGCGGTAAAAATGCTGAACCGTGAAATGGATCGCTTTACAAAGTCGGAAGATACGTATTACGAAAAATGTTCTTCACTCGATGAAATGTATGAAGAAACAGGCTATGAACCTGCGGACGATAATCCGAACCCGGAAGAGCAGTTTATAGAGAGCGAACGGCAAGCCGAAATAAAAAAGCAAGTACATAAAGCACTTCGACAACTTAATCCGCGTCAACAGGCTATGGTGCAGATGGTTTTTTTCGAGGACAAATCGCAAGACGAAGTTGCCGAGTATTTTGGCATAAGCAAACAAGCAGTAAGTAACGCAATGCAACGTATTTATGCCGCCTTGAAAAAAATTTTAGAAAAAAATTAAGATTTATGCTGCCAGACCGTGTACTGACACCCCGAAACTTTCCAATAGTAGTGAGGGGGTATGAATCCCGAACAAAAAACGCCAGTCAGGAGGTAGGACGCAATGACCGAAATTAAAAACAGACATTTGTCCGAACAGGGCGAAATAGACAGAGCAAAAATCGAAGGATATTCCTTGCGGAGCGGTGCGTTCTATGCTTGGCTGAAAGAAAGCGGCTATACAACGAGCCAAATCGCAACGCGTCTTAATATGGACGAGCAAGAATTTGTACATAAGCTAAAGACAAAGCAACTGTTCGGTAGAGAACAACTGCGTGTACTTATCCGATTGATGGGTGCGTCGTCGGCGTGTTTCGTGATGTATTTCCCGACCTTCGAGTTCCGCAAACAGATTTACTTTGAAGTGTTCGGGAAAGAATTGCCCTTGCAGGAAAAAAGACAAAGGAGGTGGAAGAAAAATTGAGCGACATCAGAAGAAACGCAGACAGAAACCGTGCAATTCAAGCGATGATGATGGACGGAGAACAACTGAAAACGTTTTATCGTTTCGTTGCGAACAATCCGCATATCGCATTGCACGATGCCTGTCAGATCGTAATCGAGCGACCGAACGCGAGCGTATGCTTTTCTTTTGAGGAGTGGAACGCGCAGGGGCGAAGAGTTACAAAGGGCAGAAAAGGCATTCCGTATTACGACAGCGACGGTAACAAATACTTCGTATTCGACGTTGCAGACACGCACGGCGAGAATCGTTACAGGCGCATAACGCAACCCGTAAAAAAGATTTTGGACGGGCTTGACTTGTTGAACGGCACGGAAATTGCGGACAGCAACCGCGGCGATTATCGCATTATGCTTTCGGGAGTGGTAACTTATCTCGGACAGAACGATTTTCTGACCGAAAACGACGAGGTAAGGAACAGACTCATTGCAGAAGGCGTGGCGTATTCGTTGTATTCGACAACGGGTTTTCCGAAAGAACGGGGAATCACGCTGAAAGGTTATCCCTACGGTTTACAGGATAACGCGGATCTGTTTCGTGAAGTGAAAAAAGCGGTGGAAGTCTTACAACAGGACATAAACGACGCGATCTACAACAAACAAAACGAAGTACCCGTTATTGATGACATTGACGAAGAATACGTTTCGGACGAGCCGGTAATTCCGAAAGCGGACGAACAGCCCGTAGCTCAGGAAGAAGAAACGACGGTTTTGCCGTATTATGCGGAATATCTACGAGTTCAAAAGGCGAACCCCGACAGCATTGTCGTATATCGTTTGGGCGATTTTTACGAAGTAATGGGCGAAAAGGCTGAACAAGCCGCGACCATTCTCGATTTAACGCTCACGGGACGAAATGTAGGTTTAGACGAAAGAATTCCTATGTGCGGTTTTCCGTATCACGTTGCGGACAGATACTTCGGAAAACTTACGGAATCGGTCAGCGTTGTCGTGGTTGAGCCGGACGCAGAGCCTTTTAAGATTCTTTCGCGCGCCGAAGCAAGGAAAACGCCCGAACTTGAAGAATTATCGCCCGAAGAAAGCGAAGAGCTTGACCGCATTTTTTCCGAACAGGAAGAAGCGGAAGAGCAACCCGACTACGTGGGCGGGATAGACACACGTTTTCCGATTGACGACGATTACGGAGATGAGGACGAACCGACCGACGAAGAAATCGAAGAAGCGTTTGAAGCCGCAGAAGAAGAGGAATCGAACGAAGAAACGGAAGATTACGACTACGAAGAAGATAAAAAGCAGACCAAAGAAACGAAACCCGAAAACAGGGGGAAACCGATTTGGGAACGCCGTAATCGACCGAGTATGCAAAGGTCGCTGTTCGACGCGTTTGACGAGCAAACACCCGAAGAAAAGTTTACCGAACAAATACTGAAAGGCGGTAGCGGTGTAAGCGGCGGAAAAATCCGCATTTATACCGAATACAAGAAAAACCCGTATGAGAAAGATTTTGCTCGTTTTTTAAGTCGTGAGTATGGTATCGGCGGTCGTGGCGGACCTGACGGCATTGACGAAATGCACGACGGCAAAGGCATTCGTTTTAGCAAAAAGAACACGGAAACGGGCGAAATCGAAGTTGCGGTAAACCTGAAATGGGAGCAAGTTGCCGTAAAAATCGCAGACCTTATAGACCAAGACAACTACCTTAACGAAAGCGAGCAGAAAGAATACGCAACGCTCGTCAGATTCCGCGAAGAAAGACAAACCGCAAAAGACGATAACGACCTTATAAAAACAATAGCAAGGCAAATCGTAGAATACGGCACGGCGCATACATATTGCGAAAAATACAGCGATTATCCGGATTATCTCGGAGAAAGTATGCAGTTTTATACGCAGCACTACGAAGAAGTAAATGCCGAGCTTATAAAATTCGACGAAGTAAAAAGCGTGGGTAAAGGCAATATTTACCCATATTCTTCACCGAATATCTTGTTCAAACTTCCGTATTGTCCCGTATGGCAAGCGGCTGAGGAACGCGACAGACAAAGAGCCGAAAGGGTAAAGGAATATGTTGATCGTTTCACTCGGCAATGTGCGGACGAATATAAGCCGTCCTATGATAAAACCGTCGTATTAAGCGTGAAATCCGACGAAATGCCGGAACGTGAGTATCTTTTTCTGAAAGACCATCGTGAAGATTTTACGAAATACTTTTTGAAACAAAAAGGCGTAGAAAACGTTGACCTTTCAATGCAAAGGATAGAAATAACGTTTGACAGAAAGTATATCGAATCGCTTATTGCGGGGAACGAACAAACACCCGAAGAACGCGGAAAGATACGGAAAATCGCGAACGGCATACTTGCGGAAGGAATCAAAGAAAGCACGGAAGGCAATTACATAACCTTTTTCGAGGATTTTAACGCAGATAAAAATTTCGTTATTGCCCACAGAAAAGATATTGCCGAAGAACTGTGCAGACGAGAAGAAGTCTCCGACGTGGAAATGACCGACGACGGCTTTGACGTCAACTACTACACTCAATATCTTTGGAATTACAAGGACGAACAAGAGGATAGCACGGCTGTTTCGGATTTGGACGCGGAAGAAGATGAAGAGTGGGAAAACCGTATCGAAAGCGGCGAGATAACGCCGATAGAACCCGTAGGCGAATCCACAAAAGAAAGCAATACCGACCTGACGAAAATCGGGTTTGAGCAAAACGAACTCGGCGGTGCTAAACAGCGTTTCAAAAACAACATCGAAGCCATAAAGTTAGTCAATAGGTTGATTAACACGCAAAAAGAGGCAACCGATGACGAGAAGAAAGTGCTTGCAAAATATGTCGGTTGGGGCGGCTTGGCGCAAGTGTTCGACGAACATAACACCACGTGGCAAAGAGAATATAAAGAACTGAAAGACGTTCTAAGCGTAGAAGAATACGCGGCGGCAAAAGGTAGCGTTCTGAACGCTCACTACACAAGCAAAACCGTGATAGACGGTATCTACAAAGCACTCACTCGTTTCGGCGTAAAAGGCAATAACCGCATTTTAGAGCCGGCAATGGGAACGGGCAATTTCTTCGGCTTTATGCCGCAAGAGATAGCGGACGGAGCGAAACTTTACGGCGTAGAACTCGACAGGGTTACGGGTAAAATTGCAACGAAACTGTACCCGCAAGCGAAAATTCAGATTAAAGGCTTTGAAGAAACAGCGTTTCAGGACAACTCGTTTGACCTTGTGGTTACAAACGTTCCGTTCGGCGGTTATACCGTTTTCGATCCCGACTACAACAAGTATAACTTTTATATTCACGACTACTTTATTGCCAAAGGTATCGACAAAATCAAGCCGAATGGTTTGATGGCGGTTATCACAAGCAAAGGCACGATGGACAAGCAAAATCCGTCTATCCGCAAGTATATCGCGGACAGAGCCGAACTTGTGGGCGCAATCAGATTACCGAATACGGCGTTCAAGCAGACGGCGAATACCGAAGTCGTGACTGACATTTTGTTTTTTCGTAAGCGTGAAGAAAGAATAAACGCAACTATCGAAAATACCGAATGGCTCGCAACGGGCAAGACCGAAGAAGGGTACGAGATAAACAACTATTATATTGCTCATCCTGAAATGGTACTCGGTACGCTTGCCAAAGAAACGGGACTTTACGGTGCGGAAGATATAACGGTTAAGTCCGACGGCAGAGATTTATCGGAAGCGATAAATGTGGCTATAAGTCGATTACCGCAAGATTTTTACGTCAATCCCGAATATACAGAAGAAACGGAAAGCCGAGAAGAAGTCGAAGTAGACTACGACGTCAAACCGATGAACCTGAAAGCGGTAAACGGCAAACTGTATATGCGCGTGGGCGATAGTATGGTGGAACAACCCGTGCCGGCGTTCCCGAAAGACGCTTATCAGAGAATAGTCGAAATGATTGCTATCCGCAAGCAACTTCGCAAAGTTTTGGATTTGCAAGTCGAGGGTTGTTCGAACGACGTTTTAACTCGTGAGCAATGGCAACTCGGCGCAAGATACGATATGTTCGTCAAGCGTTTCGGGTATATCAACAGCAAGAACAATTTGCGGCTTTTCAAACCCGACGGCGATAGTGCGCTTTTGTTTGCTTGTGAGAACGTTTCTGATGATGAAGAAACGGTAACGAAAGCCGACGTGTTCACGAAACGAACCATAAGACCGTACACGGCGGTAACAAGCACCGACGATTGCTTCGAGGCGTTGCAGATAAGTAAGAACGAGCGCGGGTATGTAGATATTTCGTATATCGAAGAACTCACAAAGAAAGATTACGACACCGTGCTTGCCGAACTCGGCAATGCGGTATTCCGTAACCCCGTAGCGGTCAACCCGGAAGATAAATATTCGGGCTTTGAAACGGCAGAAGAATATCTTTCGGGCAGAGTGGTAGATAAACTGCAAGCCGCCGAAAGAATGAAGCAAAGTAACCCCGATTTAATCGACTACGACAAGAATATGTCGGCTTTACGGGAAGTGCAACCTACGCCCGTCAAGGCTTCGGATATTGCGGTTAGAGTCGGAACGAGTTGGATAGACAAAGAACTGTATAAAGAGTTTTTCTGTGAACTTATCGGAATGCCTTACTACTACCGCGACGGCGTAGAACTTTACTACAACAAGCACGACGGCAGTTGGCGTATCGACCGAACGCAGTATGCGCGAAACTACGGCGGGATGAACGTAACGAGCGTTTACGGAACAAGCCGAGCGAACGCATATCGCCTGTTCGAGGACTGTCTGAATCAGCGTTCAACGCAGATTTACGATACTGTTTTGGACGCGGACGGCAGAGAAAAACGAGTGCTGAATAATTCCGAAACGGTAGCAGCAAGGGAAAAGCAGAATAAAATCGTGGAGGCGTTCAAGGATTGGATATTCAAAGATCCGCAAAGGCGAGATGAACTCGAAACAATCTACAACAGACTGTTCAATCAGATTCGCTTGCCGAAGTACGACGGAAGTTATTTGCGCTTTCCCGAAATGAATCCCGCAATCGAACTTCGCCCGCACCAAAAGGACGCAGTACATCGAATTATTACAAGCGGCAACACGCTACTTCATCATATCGTGGGTAGCGGCAAAACGTTTACTATTTGCGCGGCGGCGATGAAACTCCGTCAGTACGGTTTGGCGAAAAAGCCGATGATTGCCGTGCCGAATCACTTGGTACAGCAATGGGCTAATTCGTTCAGGGAACTATATCCGACGGCGAAACTCCTGATTGCAACCAAAGACGATTTGGACAAAGAGCATAGAGAGCAGTTCGTATCGAAAGTTGCGATGGGCGATTGGGACTCCGTTATCATAGCGCAGTCGAGTTTTGCGAAAATCAACATTTCGCCCGAACGACAGATTGCAAAGATACGGGAAGAAATAGCCGCTATCGAACGCAGTATCGAAATGCAATGGGAGGACAGCAACTCGCCGTCCGGTTCTGTAAAGAACTTGGAGCGAATCAAAAAAGGCAGAGAGGCTCAACTCAAAAAACTGCTTGACGAATCGAAGAAAGACAACGTGCTTATCTTTGAAAAACTCGGCGTAGATTATCTTTTCGTAGACGAAGCGGACGCGTACAAAAACTTGTTCCTTTACACGAAGATGAATAACGTGGCGGGCATTTCAAACGCGGCGAGCGCAAGAGCGAGCGATTTGCAGTTAAAGATTGAGTATATCAACGAACTGCACGGCGGGGATAAAGGCGTTGTGTTTGCGACGGGTACGCCTATCAGTAACTCAATGACGGAAATGTACACAATGCAGACGTACTTGCAAAAACGAACGCTTGAAAAACTCGGTATCGACTACTTCGACGCGTGGGCGGCAGACTTTGGAGAAACGGTAACGGCACTCGAACTTGCGCCATCAGGCAAAGGGTATAGAGCGAGAACGAGATTTGCAAAGTTTACGAATCTGCCCGAACTTTTAACGCTGTATCACTCGTTCGCGGACGTAAAGACGGATGTAAAACTTGACGTGCCGGAAGTGGAGCGAAAGGTAATTACATTAAAGCCGAGCGATACAGTCATTGACTTAACCGAAGAAATAGCAAAAAGGGCAGACGCGATTTACGCGGGTGGCGTTGATCCGCATATCGACAATATGCTCAAAGTTACGGGCGACGGCAAGAAACTCGCGCTCGATCCGAGGTGTATAGATCCGTTGCTTTCCGACGAAAGCGGAAGCAAACTGAATTATTGCGCCGACAACGTTTGCGAAGAATGGAAAAACTCGGCGGACATTAAGGGAACGCAACTTGTGTTCTGCGATTTGTCTACGCCGAAGAAACCGTATTCGGAATATGTTTACGGCAAGGATTTCGACGCATATAACGACCTGAAACATAAACTCGTCGAGCGTGGCATTCCCGAAAACGAGATCGCTTTTATCCACGACGCAAATACGGATAAGGCAAAACAGGATCTTTTCAACGCAATCAACGCGGGAACGGTGCGCGTGCTTATAGGTAGTACGGAAAAATGCGGTGCGGGAACAAACGTGCAGGAACGGCTCGTTGCGATACATCATTTGGACGCGCCGTATCGTCCGCGCGACCTGATTCAAAGAGATGGGCGCGGTATTCGGCAGGGAAATAGGAACAAGATTATTCGTATTTACACCTATGCGGAAGAGAGAACGTTTGATAGTTATTCATATCAGATACTTGAAACCAAACAGCGATTTATTTCACAGGTTGAAAAAGGCGATATGACGGTGCGCGAAGCCGATGACATCGACGAAGCAACGCTGTCTTATGCGGAAATCAAGGCGATTACTTCCGCCAACCCGAAAATCAAGCGAAAAATGGAACTCGATATGGAAATGGCTCGGCTTCGTGATTTGGAGAGCCGTTACAAAAAGGAACTGTTTGCTTTACAGGACAAGGTGCGAAAAGAATTTCCCGAACAGATTCAACGTCAGGAACTTTATCTTGAAAGGGTAAGGAAAGACGTCGAACTCGTAAAGGAAAAGTACAACCCCGAACGCTTTGAAATCAATGTCGGCGGAACGGTCTATGCGGACAGCGTAGAGGACGGAAAGAAAAACGGCGGACTTGCCCTTATGGACGCGTTGTTCCATAACAAAACGGGAACGGCAGTAGCCGAGTATTGCGGTTTCAAAATCTCGTTGAATCCCATCGAACTGCTATCAAACGAACGAAGCATTACGCTTTCGGGCGCAGGACAATACAAAATGGATATAGGCGAGAGCGCAAGCGGAAACCTTACCCGTTTGGAAAATTTCATAAAGGAATTTGCCGCTCGCGAAGAACGTGCGGTAAAGCGTTTGGAATCCACAAAAGCAGACTTTGAAGTGGCGAAAGAACAGGTTAAAGTGCCGTTCGAGCATAAAGACAAGATTATGGAGCTGAACACAGAACTTTCCGAACTCAATGCCGAACTTGACCTAAACAAGCGTGAAGAAGTGGTTATCGACGACGAGGAAAGCGGAGAAGAACCTGTTACTGCCGAAACGGAAGATAACTATATGGCGTTACCGCCGAAACGAACCGAAACAAAAGCAAGGACGAATAAGAAAAAAACTATGTTGACAGAAAAATTATATAAGACATACAAGCAAATCGAAAAGCAGAACCCCGGCGCGATGGTGTTTGCTGTAAAGAACGGGGATTACACTTGTTTCGACGATACGACCGAGGAACTCACGGCGTTGTCGAGTTTATCGCCTTCGTATTTCAAGGTTGGCGAAAAGGAAGTAAAAACTCTGACGATAGACGAAACGCTGTTCAAGGAATTTGCGAGTGCATTTGTAAGCGCAGACTTAAAAATCGCATTGTTTGACGAACCGGAAGAAGAAAAAACGTTTATCGACGAGAGTGACAGGGTTGCCGCAATGCAGGTTGATATACTTCCAGATTACACCGTATCGCAGGAGCAAATGCATGAATACGGCTACACTTGGGATGGAATGCTGCCTGTAAGAATCAGAACGGCGAGAGTGCTTTACGGTGCAGGCGTGGAACTTTATAGGCTCGGCAAAGACGATACCGAAGGGAAAGTCGAAAACGGGGATTTTGAAGATACCGAGAGTTTATACGGTGTTGAAAAGCCCGCATGGCAAGCGTTTATTTCTTCCGAAAGGGGAAAAGCGTATTTGACTGCTTGGCACAATATTGTCGAAAGCGCGAGTGAAGTCGTGAACGAAAAAATGAGTTATCTTGACGGAATGTACGCAGATTCGATTTCGGACGGATTTTATGAAGAACGGATAGCGATAGACCGTGTGCTTAACGGCGAGTATGCGCCGAGCGAAGAAGCGAAACCGTTTATAAAGCCGCTTCTCGAAAGGTATCATAAGCGTTTTCCGTTGGATATCCTTCTCGAATACTACGGGTGGGATTATGGCGACGTTTATAAAGCGTTGGCTGAAAACATTCCCGACGCGGAATTGCGCGAGTATGCGACGAACACCGAAAAAGAAGTATCGTTTGACGAGTTTATGCAAAAGCAACTTGCCGATATAGATTGGTCGGATATGGTTGACGGCGAGAACGACGGAAGTTTTGACGATATTATAAGCGACCTGAAACCTGAGTTTGAAAACTCGGCTTTCAACGAGAGCAACGACGAGTATCCCTACGATTATTGGTATGACGATTTTGCAGAGGAAAAGATTATGCCGTATCTCAGAGAGCAAGTAAAAAAGTCGGGCTATAAGTCGATAAACGAGCCTGTTTCCGTGGAATCGCCGAATTACAAAGAGCTTGTAGTAAACAGTATCGAAAAAGAATTTGAAGAGTTCAAAGCAAATCTTATGGGTAAGTCGGCGGAAGAAATTTTCCAAAGCAACTACGAGATTCACATTAAAACGGAACTCTTCGATACGCTTTGCGGCGAGTATGTAGATGTCGGTGAAGAATATTACAGGGCTTTGTATGAAGAAGTGGATCACGGCGGAATTTTGCAACAGCTTTACGACGACTTTATAAGTTCGGAGAATGCGAGCGTTTCTACGGGCGAAGATACAATTTTCTTCATCAAAGATTATTGCGAGCATTATCATTCGGACGTTATGAAAGAGTTTATCGGAGAAAAGAATTTTGCATATTTCGGAACTGATGAAGAGAATACGGCTTACTACTATTTCAAAGACAGTTTGAGCGTGGATAATCTGAATCGTATCAAGGAACAAGCCGACGAATATATCATTGTCTCGCCTGTCTTGTATATGTCACAGGAATCTTTGGAAGATAAGAATATTACTTTTCTGAAACTCGGCAGGGACGTCGATGAAGCGGAACTGAAAGTGAACGACGAGATAGCGAAGTTTGCGATGAAAGCGGCGTATAACAAAAAATTACCGCTCGAAGCGACGATGATAAGCCGAAATTGCGGATTGGATATTGAAAAAGGTATCTCGACGCACTTTGACGGTATGCACTTAAATACCGATTTTATCGCAAATCTGTATGCGTTATATGGGGAAGAGCGTATGAATTACGTTCTTGCAAACACCGTGCAGATGTCGGACGGCGACGGCAGATACAGCCCCGGCAATAAAGCTTGGGCAAAAGAAATCAATATCAATAACGCCGAAGATGACAGGCGAGCGTTTTACGTTAATTCCCATCCGGCAATTCTCGACGGGTTTATTACGGCTTACCGCAAACACGTTAAAGAGTTCAAAGAACAATTAGACAAGGAGGAAAACAAAGAACAAATGAGCGAAAACACGCGTGACTACACGAAAATCACCGCAAGGGGAGATAAGGTAGTCAACATCGAAAAAGACACGGGCGGCAGAGATATAGCGATTATCGACCGCACGTCAACGTCAAACAAAGACTACGTTGTGGCAATCGGGTATCATACCGAAACGGGCGATTGGGAACAGGGCAGATACGGTTTCGAGTCGCAGGAAAAAGCAGAGAATTGGCGTAAGAACGAATGCGGATCGGAAAAACCGAAAATCGAGTACATAAAAATCAACGTTGCAAACGACGCGTTTATCAAAAAGTCGGGCGTAGGGAGCGTATTCAAAATGCCGACAAACGGAGAATATGCAGGGTTTTCTTACTATATTTTTAACGATAAAATCAGACCGTCGCGCCAACTTGTGGACTTACAAAGCGACAGCAGAGAGCTGTGCTACGAACTTTCCGTCCGCGATGACAGAGAAATCGAACTTCGCAAAGGTTACGGAGATAACGAGCAAATTGTCGTGCTTACGGCAGAAGAGTTTAAGGAAGCGGTAGGCGGAACGACTAACAAAGACTACGAAACGCAGGAGAATACGGATACGAAATGGTTGAATACGAGCGTTCCGCAAGAAGCGTTCCGTAAAGAGTACCCGAAGAGTATGCTGTTCGTTTTGCCGAATAAACAGGACTTCGGCGGTATGTCGTTCTTTATCCCGTCGGCTTTTGTCGGGGAAGATAAGAACAGCGACGATGGACGTATTCTGATCCGCTTGCCCGAAGATTTTGTTATCAAAGCGCAGAGTCGTGACGAAACGAGAGAAGCAACGCTTACAGCGTATGATTTCAACCAACTTTGCAACAACACGACCGCAGAAGATTATAAACAGGCGCAAGCGGAAAGCGCGCCGGGAAGCGAAACGCCGAGCGATTGGAATTACGTTTCCGTTCCCGAAAAGGCAAGAATTGCGAGCTTCGACGAAAGCACCTTATTCAGAATGCCCGACGGAAAGTATCAAGATTACACCTATTACATTCCGAACAAGTGTGTTAAAGAGAACACCGAAAAAGGCACGATCAGGTTGAGCTTGCATAACGACTACACCGTTCGTTTAAGCGACAACAGCGGCGAAGAAAAGAAAACGGCAGAACTTACGGCAAAGGATTTTTGCGAGGAAGTCAGAGGAAAAGACGCAGGCGCATACGGAACGGAATACAAACGACCGAGCGTTGAAGCAAATACTTCTTTCGACGAAAAAGAAAAAGCGTTACGCGCCGCCGTTCCCGACGAAATGAAAGCGCGACCGAATTGGGTTGTGGTTAAAACGTGGTGGAACGCCGAAAAAGGCAAATACAATAAACGCCCCGTCAACTGCAACAGCGACAAGGGCGAGTATGCCGAAAGCGATAATCCCGAAACGTGGACAACCTTCGATAACGCCTTAAAGTACCTGAAAGAAAAAGGCGGCACAACTGTTGCCTATGCTCTTGACGGAAAGGACAATGTTTCCTGTATCGACCTTGACCATTGCTACGACGAAAACGGACAGTCGTCCGCGCTTGCAAAAGAAGTTCTTTCAAAGTGCGGCAAGACCTACGTTGAAAAGTCGGTAAGCGGAAACGGATTGCATATTTTCGGCAAAACGGGAGGTATGGATATTCGCTCTTTCTCGAAAGACGGCGATTTGGAATTCTATCAGAAAGAACATTTCATCGCAATGACGGGCGACGGCGCAGGCTATTCCCGCCTTGAAAGTTTCGATACGTCCGAAATGAAAGAACTTTTGTCCCGTAAATGCGAGAAACGCGAAGAGTGGAAAGGCGTATGCAAGGGCGTGAACGGACTGTCAACAATGACCGACCGTGACGTCGTGGAAAAGGCGTCGAACGCAAAGAACGGGGATAAATTCAAGAGGCTTTATGCGGGTGAAGATTTGCAGAACAATCACTCGAACTCGGATATGTCGCTGATGAATTTACTTGCCTATTGGTGTAACGGCGATAAAGAGCAAATGCTCCGTATCTTTGCAACGAGCGGCTTATTCAGACCGAATAAATCGCCGGACTATTACGAGGGAACGGCAATCAAAGCCTTGCGCTCAATGCCCGTTAAATCGACCTATACGCCGACTGTTCCGAGAAACACAGGCGGTAACGGCAAGCGATAAAAGGAGGTAAAAAATGAAGAAGAGCATACGAGATACTCCCGTAATCGTAATTCCGAAAGGGTACACGATAGACGACCTGATGGATTTCGACGACGATGGGTACGAGAACGGCGAGCCGGCAATGGTAGAGGAGGTGAAAGTTGTCTTTGAGCAATGAAGAGAAAAATGCGGCGTATGAGAAACTAACGCCGCAGAGAAAGCAACTTGTGGACAAGGTTATGGAAAACCTTGAAAAAGGCAATCTCTTTTGGGCGCAAGGTTGGGTATCGTCGGGCGCGCCGGAATCGGCAATTACGGGTAAGAAATATCGTGGAATCAACAATCTTTTTCTGTCGCTTATTGCAATGAGCGAAAACTACGGAGATAACCGTTGGGCGACCTTCAAGCAGATGGAAGAAAAGGGTTGGACGTTCAAAAAAGACGAAGAAGGAAACAGCCTTGCAAAGGGTAAGGGCGCGAGCATTGAGTATTACGAAATGCGAGATAAAGAAACGAAAAGGCGTTTCGACAGAAGCGTTCTCGACGGAATGACGGCGAGCGAACAGCAAGAGTATATGGATAAAAACGTGTATTGGCTACGCAAATTCTACCGTGTATTCAACTGTTCGCTGATGGACGGCGTTCCCGTAAAGGAGAAACCGCAAATCGACGTCAACGACCGTAACGATAGAGCAGAATCAATCCTTGATTATTGGGATAAAAACGAAGCGAAAATCGTGTACGGCGGCAGTCAGGCTTTCTACCGAACGGATACGGACGAAGTGCATTTACCCGAACGCGCGGACTTCAAGAGTATGCAGGAATTTTACTCGACCGCATTGCACGAAATCGGGCATAGTACGGGACACGAAAGCAGACTCAACCGAGATTTATCGGGCAGATTCGGTAGCGAGGACTATGCAATGGAAGAATTACGAGCCGAGATTGCTTCTATCTTTATGGAGCAAGACTTGGAAATAGAGCCGAGCGAGGGACGATTGCAGAACAACGCGGCGTATATTCAGTCTTGGAAAGAAGAAATCAAAGAAAACCCGAACGCGCTGTTTACGGCAATTACCGACGCGGATAAAATCGCAAAGTACGTTTCGGAAAGAACGCAAGAATATTGGCAGACCAAAGACGTGCAGTATTACGCGATTATCGAAGAAACGAACGCTTATTCGGAACAGGTATATAAATGCTGTATCTGCGACGAAGAAGGCAGAGTAAAACCGCTTATCAATTACGGGTTTGCCGACCGCGACGCGCTCGAAAAAGAGTTGGACAAACTTAAAGAACTCGACTTGTGGAAAGATAAAACGTTTGAAGAAGTCGGAATCGACGAACTCAAAGAAAAAGGCGCGACGGGCAAAGTGGAGCAAGAGAAGTCAACGGAATACATACGACCTTCCGAACTTGTTGCGACGGAAGTCGCGGCGCGAGCATTGCCCGTCAGTATGGACGGCAGAGGCAAGGCGAGCCTTACGCGGATGAGCGACCGTGAAACGCTTGAACGAGCAGAAAAACATTTCGGAACGGACGCAAAGTTTTCCGATCTCTACAACGGGAAAACCGTGTTGGGGAGCGAAGAAAAGAGCGAATATGCGTTGATGTTGCGCCTTGCCTTATTCTGCGGAAACGACAAAGAGCAGCTACTTCGTTTATTCAAATCGTCGGGGCAATTCCGCGACGAAAAGCCGAACGCTTACTATATGAAAATGGCAGAAAACGGCTTGAAATTCATTGCAGACAAACGGAGTGCTTTCGGCGGAGCGAACGAAACGGGCGGCTTTACAAAAGGCAAAGTCGGTATCAATTCAAAGAGGTGAAAACAAAAGTACGGATATGGTTCAGGACATACACACGACGGAAAGGAAGTACAAAATCATCTATGCCGATCCGCCTTGGCAGTTCAGGACGTATTCGGTAAAAGGACAAGGGCGGAGCGCGGAAAGATATTATCCGACGATGCCCAAAACAGAGATACAGGCGTTGCCTGTGTCCCGTATCTGCGAGAAAGATTGCGTACTGTTTTTATGGGTAACAGCGCCGTGCCTTATAGAAGGAATAGAACTAATAAAGGCTTGGGGTTTTACATATAAAACGGTCGCTTTCACTTGGATAAAAAAGTGCAAACGAGCAGACAAAATATTTACCGGAATGGGATATTACACTCGCTCTAATGCCGAATACTGCCTGATTGCAACAAAAGGAAAAGGACTAAAACGCAAAAGCCGTTCTGTTTCATCTGTCATTATGACTCCCATAGAAGAGCATAGTAAGAAACCTGACGAAACAAGAAAACGGATAGAAGCTTTGTACGGCGACGTGCCGAAGATAGAGTTGTTTGCAAGACGGCAGGCAGATAATTGGGACAGTTGGGGCAACGAAGTATAAACATAAAAAACATAAGGAGCAGAAAACATTGAAAGAAAGAAACTTCAAATTCAGAAAAAGTTATGCGGAGGTTATCCGCGTAATGGACGACAAACAGGCAGGCAGATTTATCAAAGCGGTGTCGGATTACGTCTTTGACGGGAGAGCATACGACGGCAACGACACGGCAATCAAGAGTGCGTTTACGCTCGTAAAAGTATCTCTCGACGGAGATAAAGCCGACAGAGAAAACGGCAGACGCGGCGGTATCAAGAGCCGCGAGCTTCGCAAGGCAAAGGAAGAACAGCCGTGCGTTGCAAAGGTAATCGCAAGCGGTATCGTGGCGAGCGAAATGCTGAAAAGTATCCTTGAAGGCAGAGAAACACCGTCTGACGACGATGGGGATACCACCGAAAATTGTTTTGGCAGAGAGGACTTTTAACAAGACCAGCTATTGAAAGTCAAGCGAAAAATGGTAGGAAGATAGTTTTTTTTGGGGGGGGGTAGAAATATGTAAACTGTAATGCAAAAAAGCCGTTCGTGTTCGGACGGCTGAAAGAAACTATTAATAAGATGTTAAATGTGTGGTGAATAAGGCTGTTTGGATTTCATGATAGCCCAAACAATGATACAAAGTTTTCTGGCAACGGCGGTTGTAGCAAGGCGGTGTGATTTACCTCTCGCGCGAAGACGTGAGTAATAATCGTAGAGAGCCGGATCGCATTGCAATGACATAAAAGCAGCCATCCAGAGCGCCCTGCGAAGATACGGGGAGCCGCGTTTGGAAATCTTGTTCCGGGATGAGTTGAATTCACCGGATTGTTTTACGGATGCGTCCAAGCCTGCATAAGCGACGAGCTTGGAGGAAGTTTCAAAACGCTCTATGTCTCCGATTTCGCTGACAATAATACTCCCCAACGTTGGACCGACGCCGCTTATGGTGGTAATGACGGAATATTCGGACTCTGCGAGCAACTTTGCCATTTCTGCATCTATCTCCGAAAGTTGATTTTCCATAAATTCAATCTGCTCTATGAGCTGTTTGATTTCAAAGGAAAACGTATCGATGGCATAGGAAATGCCTATGGAATTTTGAGCAGCAGTCTTAATAAGTTCCGCTTTTTCCCTGCCATTTCTGCCGCGGCTGGCTTTCAGAATAAAATTGGCGAGTTTGGTGGTGGAAATTTCGGAAAACTCATCCGGTGTAGAGTACTTTTCCAATAGTTGCTTGCTTGTAGTGCCGAATATATCGCAAAAAATAGTGGAATATTCAGGGAAAACAAGGTCTAAAAGCACAATGGTACGCTTTTTCAGACTGCCGCATATATCGCATACAGACAGACGGAATCTTGAAAGGTTCTTGAGCGCAAGCATATTTTCCGAAGGTATATATGTTTCTGAATAGCGCCCGAAGCGGGTAAAATCTGCAATCATGATACTGTCCAGATTATCGTTCTTTACCTTGCGGATGGTTATTTCTCTGAATGCGGCTGTTTGAATGGGGTTGAAAACTTTGACGGAGAATTTCTGTTCGACGAGGAAGAAATAGAGCGGGTACCAATAATGACCTGTTGATTCCAGACCTATGACACAATTGTCTTTTGATACAGAATTGGTTTCAAGCACTGAAAGGAATTGTGTAAATCCTGCGGCAGTATTTTTGAAGTTGAAAGGCTTAACAATGATATTGCCTGAAACATCCGTAACTGCCGCTTGGTGAGAACGTTTGGCAATGTCAATGCCAATGTAAAACATGTAGGTACCTCCAAGGTAAAATGAAATGAATAAAGGATATCCGCTTAATCTACGCAGGTACAGACTGGTTAGGAAAAAGGATAACAAGTATCATCCAGCTTATTCGCACAATCACGTAGAGAAAGAGGCGCAACTCTTCGCGGGAAGATCTAAAGTCTTAAGCAGGATAGCTGCGACCTCTATTCACACGGAAAATCATATCACAAATGTAACAAACAAGGAAAGCAAACTATGCAACATTCATGGTACAATTCTACTTTATTTTACCAGCAGGATAAGGATTTTCCAAACTATCGGAAAATCGCAGAGTTGAACAAGTCGGAAACCGACTTTTCAGGGAGGTGATAACAATGGGAAGAAAAATGAAACTCGACGGCAACTGTGGCAGTAAATTCATTACGATTGACGACGAAAAGAAGTGGGCGTTAATCCGAGAGATAGCGACGGTTGACAGATACAAAAATAGTTTTAACGCTATCGTCAACGACGCGCTGATGTTCGGACTACCGGAACTGCACAGACGGCTTTTCGATAAAGTCGAAATCGACGGCGAAGAAAAAACGGTCAGCGTTCCAAGAGAATACAGCGAGGACGCGTTGTACTTTGAACTCGTCAGGCTTATGCGTGAAAACATTGCAAATCAGGTGGTGCTGAAACGATTGGTCTGTTCCATATTCAATCTTCTTGCCGTATGGGGCGAGGGTGCGAGAATGGGCGAGGCGTTCAAAAAAGGTTTTCTCAAAGACACGCCGGACTTCATCGTAAAGGAAGAAGCGCGGCTGTTGAAAGAAGCGGGGAGGTAAGAACATAGGAAACAATCAACCCGTCGTATTCAACATACAGTATACACCGTATCGGTTGCCGAAAAATGCAAGCGGGCTTGAAACGGAAGCCCACAGAGCGGAACGCTCGTTCTTCGATATGACGGGCAACACGAACGTGTACGACTACATTACGACGGAAGGAAAAATTACGGGAAAGAAGTCGGGTAGAATCACCGCGCTCGAATACTTGCAAAAGTCGACGGGCGTATTTAACGGCAACGGACTTTTGTCGGAAGAAAAAGTCGCGGAAATGAAAGAACGGCTGAAAAACAACAAGGGCAACATTTGGCACGGGTTTATCTCTCTCAACGAAGAACAGTCGCACAAGATTGATACGCCCGAAAAATGTATCGGGCTGATTAAGCGGACGTTCGGAGAGTTTTTAACCGACGCGGGGTTCAACAAAAAGAACATCGACCTGATGTGCGCGTTGCACTTGGACAGACCGCACCATCTGCATATCCATTTCGTCTTTTGGGAGAAAGAACCGACGTATAAGTCGAAGAAAGAGGGAACGCTCGACTACCGACGAAAAGGCAAAATCAATATGGAAGCCATCAACAAACTATTCGTCCGAACGGGACTTTACATAGATGAAAACAGGGACAGGCTTTTTAACACGAGGGTGGAGGCGATTCGCGCGCTTAGGGGTATGACTTCCGTAAAAGCGGCAATGGGCAGTAGCGATGAGATAAGAAAGGAGATTTTATCGCTTGCAAAAGACCTGCCGAAAACGGGCAGGCTTTCCTACGGCAGTAAGGATATGGAAGCATACGTTGGGCGGGTAGATAAAATAGTCGAAATGCTGATCGGCTATCAGGGACAAGCGCGGCGTTCGCATTTGCGGTTTTTGGACGAACTCGAAAAACACAAACAGGCGATTAAGAACATTTGCGGGACACCGTTTGCGTTCACGGACAGGAACGTAAAGGTTGAAGAAGTGGAACGGGACTTGCCAAAGTACCATAACAAAATCGACGAAAAAACGTTATCGATTATACAGGAAATAGAAGCCGACTATAAAAGGCGGCAAGGAAATCTCGTTCTGAAACTCGCAAAGTTTATCAAGCCGGAGATTTACGAGAAACCGAGATACGGAAAAACAAAGCCGAACGATAAAAACCATAAACGGCGTTTAGCAATGTCCCGCCGAAAAATAAAGTCGTTGTTCGGAAAATTTCTCTTATCGTTCGGTAGCGAAAGCGAACTCTTGGAAAGAGATTTTTCGCACCGCTTGCAGGATATTGAAAAGGAAATGGAAGAACAGCGCAAAAAGGAAAACGGAGAATACAAGGAGGTGAACTATAAAGATTGAACAGAAAAGATATAACAAGGCACAAAAAGAGAAAAAAGAATAAACTCCAACTTCTGTTTTGGGGAATACTCTTTGCCTTTGTAGCCGTTCTCGTTATGTATCTGTTTTCGCTCGGCGGGAAAAGCATAGGCGAGATATTAAGCTACAAAAACTATTGGCTTTCCGTCGGCGTGGCGAACGGCTTGATACTCATAGGGTATCTTATGATGTATCGTGTGGACGCGCAGAACATTGCGCTTAACGAAAACGACTTGGAAGATACCGAATGGCTGTCGGTGAAAAGGCTTAAAAGACTCAAAGAATTTCAGGTTTACGACTATAAATCGGCAGAGGAAAAAACGGATGGTATCGTCATCAGCGCGGAGAAAAAGGGCGGAAGCGTTGAAGTAATAACGACAAGTCAGTTGCACGCTTTAATCGTCGGCACGACGGGTAGCGGTAAAACAACGGGCTTTGTCGATCAGAATATAGCGGTACTCGGCAAAAGTAAGGGCAAACCGTCAATCGTCATAAGCGATCCGAAAAAGGAACTTTACGAAAAGCACGCGAGAACGCTTGAAAAGGAAGGATACAAAATATCCGTGTTGGATCTGCGCGAACCGTATTCGTCGGAGAGATGGAATCCGATGAACGTGCTTCTTCGCCGTATCAGGCTTGTGAAAGATCTTGAAAACAACTTGCAACAGAAAGACGGCAAGTATTACGGCGCAGGCGAAGTGTTCTTGTCTTACAGGGACGCGAGAACGCGTATGCAGGAACTCAAAGACGAGATATACGAAAACGCGCAAGACCTTGTATATACGCTTTGCCCCGTGCAGAATCGAGATCAGCCGACTTGGGAACAGGGTGCGAGAAACCTTATATTTGGATTTGTTCTCGCAATGTGCGAGGATTGTATCAAAGGGAAAATCGACGAAAGCCAACTTGTGCTGTTCAACGTCTATCACAATATCACGAAGTATTGTTCGGAAGATACGACTGCGCTTCGCAACTACCTGATTGAGGGACGCGACGAATTTTCCAAAGTAAGGGGCTTGGTAAATACCGTGCTTATCACTTCGGACAAAACGCTTACTTCGTATCTTTCGGAAGTCAACAGTTATATGCAACAACTTTCCGACGACGGCATTATGTCGATGACGAGCGAGAACGATTTGGACGTCGTGAATATGGACGAAAGCCCGAACGCGGTATTTATTATCGTGCCGGACGAAAGATTTACAAGACACCGTTTTGTAACGCTTTTTATCACGCAGATGTACAAAGAACTTGTCGAAAAGGCGAACCTGAACTTGCGCCGAAACCAAACGGAAACGGCAATTCTGAAACGCAATACTTACTTTGTGTTAGACGAGTTTGCGAACCTTCCGAAATTCGAGAATATCGAGGGAATGGTAACGGTAGCGCGTTCGCGCGGAATACGGTTTTTGTTTGTGTTGCAGTCGTATTCGCAACTTACCGCAAAATACGGCAGGGACGTAGGCGACATTATAAAGACAAATTGCAACGTCAAAATTTTTATCGGCTCGGATGATTCGGAAACAAGGAAAGAGTTTTCGGAACTTTGCGGACAGAAGAAAATCAAGCAATTCTCGGTCAATACCAATGCGGATAATCCCGCAAGCTCGTCAACGGGAGCGACTTTGCAACCGCTTATTTCGGTAGGTATGCTTGAACGATTGAACGGCGATGAGAAAGGCGACGCGATTGTTTCTGTCAGAGGTTATGAACCGATATGGACGGTGTTTACGCCGTCGTATGAACTCAAAAAGGTTTATTTCCCCGAAGGGAAAGCGGCAATCGGCAAACGCGAAGCCGTGCTGTTTGAAAAAGAGAACTACGTTTTCGACATCACGGGCGACATCGGACAAAAAATCGAAGATAAGCTTTCCGAACTCATAGAAGAGCAGGAAGCGGAAGAAGCGAGAGCCGATGAAAACGACAAGGCAAAGCGCGTTGCAAAGCTTACCAAGCAATGGGACGACGTGGAAGCCGAGCTTCAGCGCGTGGTGGACAATATTTGCGTGTACCTTGACGGTAAAGACGAAAAGGCGGTGCGGCAAGCGGCGTATGAACACAAAGTACGACTACTGCTTGCAATTACCGAACATTACAACAGGAGTATAGCAAACGAAATCAGAGTGGCGGCAGATAAAATCCAACTCGAACTGTTGCCAAGAATGAAAGAATATCAGGAACAAGCGAAAAGATAGCTTGAAAGGAGGAATCATTTGAAAAAACTAAAATTCATTTTGTCGGCGTTAATGCTGACGGTGTGTATGAGCGCGTTTATCGGCGCGGGCGGAGCTACCGCGTTTGCATACGAGGGCGAGCAAGAACCCGTAGCCGAGTGTACGCACGAATACACGGAAGAGGTGGTGGAAGGTACTTGCACTACGAAAGGGTATACGAGATATACCTGCAACCTTTGCGGCGATACCTACACCGACAATTATACCGAGGTGAACGGGCATAAATTCGGGGAAATCGTGATCGAACCGACCTGTACGCACAGAGGGTATACGATTCATTATTGTAAAGAGTGCGGATACGAATATTCGGATAGTTACGTTCCCGCGACGGGACACGCGTATGAAGCCGAAGAACATCCCGTAACCTGCACGGAAAACGGATATACGCTTTACACTTGCAAAAACTGCGGCGACGAATATACAGTGGACGGCGAAGAAGCAATCGGACACGATTACGAGGTAAAGACGGTCGGCAGAACGTGCGAATCTTACGGCTATACCGTACATACCTGCAAGAATTGCGCGGACAGATACGTTACCGACTATGTAAAACCCGCAGGACACGACTATGAAAAGACTGTCGTAAAAGCGGAAGATGGAAAAGTCGGCTACACGAAGTACACTTGCAAGGTCTGCGATTATAACTACATTTCGGACTTTGTGACGAGCGGCGACGACGGCTATATCGAAGAAAATCCCGATACGCCGACCGATCCTGAACAGCCCGACAAACCGACCGAACCCGATAAACCCGAAAATCCGGATCAGCCTGAAAATCCCGATAAACCCGAAAACCCCGACGAGCATACGCACGTTTATGTTTTCGACGCGGTAGTAAGGGAACAGGAAAAGACGATGACGGTATCTTACGTTTGCGAGTGCGGGGATAATCGCACCGAGTTCGTGAAAGTGGAATTTACGAGCGTGGACGACGGAAGCGGCGTTGTGCTGATTCCGGGCGAAAACGGAGAACTCGACTTTGCGGTACTTGAAGGGAAATATATCGTTACCGTAACGAACGATAACGGCGAGGAATTGATGGTTTACGAGGTAAATTTGGCGAAAAACGAACCTAAACCCGTCGAACCCGAACAGCCCGATAAACCGATCGAACCTGAACAACCCGAAACACCGGATAAACCTGACGACAAGCCGAACGAGGATAAACCGTCCGAGCCTGAAACGCCTGATACGCCGTCCGATTCCGAAACGGACAAGCCGTCCGATACGGAAAAGGAAGAAAAGAAAACTTCCGCCGCAGTCATATTGCTGCCGATTCTTCTCGTACTCGGCGCAGGCGCAGTGGTAACTCTCGTCGTTCTCAAAAAGAAGAACGGTAAAAACAAAAAATCTGAAAATAAAAAGGAGCAGAAATAATCTATGAACAATTTACTTGCGGCAACCCTTGACGAAAATTTGCAGGGGATTATCACCAAATTGCAGTCGCTTATGGACAGCTTTTGGATTTACATCGTAATGGCACTCGCGGCGGTCGTCGTCATTTGGGGTGCATACGTCGGTATCAAAATTGCTATCGCTCACAAGAACGAAGAGAAAATCAACGCCCGCGATATGGTCAAAAACCTTATCATCGGTATCGTGATTATTTTCGTAATCGCTATGGGCGCACCGCTTCTCATCAACGGACTTTCCGCGTGGGTAGGCTAAGAGAAACAATCAAAGGAGGATAAAACAATATGAATAATCTTTTGGCGGCAACACTTAACGACAACCTTGCGGAAATCGTTGAGAAACTTCAATCCCTTATGGATTCCTTTTGGATCTATATCGTAATGGCTTTGGCGGCTGTGGTCGTCATTTGGGGTGCATACGTCGGTATCAAAATCGCCATCGCACACAAGAACGAAGAAAAGATCAATGCTCGTGATATGGTCAAAAACCTTATCATCGGTATCATTATCATCTTCGTCGTCGCAATGGGTGCGCCGCTTCTTATCAACGGTCTTTCCGCTTGGGTAACTGCGTAATCGCATAGAGCGAATATTTTGCGCGGGGCGGCAGAGATTTTTGCCGCCCTATATTTTTAACTTTAAGGAGGAGCAGAATGCTTATATTTTTTCAACAGTTATGCTTGCTTCTTTTTCTGTGGCTTCTAAAACTCGTAGACGGACTGATGGAAATCTTTTCGGCAATATCGGGAATCACGGACGTAACGTATAAAGGCGAAAAGGTCAATATCATCGAATTTTTGGCGGGCGATAGCACGGTAAATACGATATTTTGGTGCATTTTCATTTTGGCGATAGGGCTTACTTGTATTTTTACGATAGCCGCGCTTATCAAAAATATGATTAACTCGCAACGGAACGTATCGACTATCGTCGGCAAGTTCTTTTTGGCACTTCTCGGCACAATGGCAATGCTTACCGTCCTGTTCCTGATTATCCTTATATCCAACTCGTTACTCGTGCTTGTTTCGCAGATATTTCAAATCGGGAATACGACGAAATTGTCGAGCGCATTGTTCAACGCCTGCGCGGGCGATTGGATAAACGGGTATTCGGTGTCCGAGTTCGATATATCACGGCTCGGCGTGAAAGAGATTTTCGGTGATTATACTACGGGTTTCGTATTTCCCGACAAATGGAAATATAACGGAATGGTCAATCCCGACAAGTTCTTGTATCTGCCGTCGCTTATTGCAGGCGTTGCGCTTGCAATCGCGCTTGTGGTTGCCGTTCTTAACTTGGCGAAAAGGGTATATGAAATCATTTTTATGTACTTCGTAATGCCTATGAGTATGTCAACGCTTCCGCTCGATGACGGAGCGAGATTCAAAACGTGGAGAGAAACGTTTATAACGAAAATCGTGATTGCCTACGGAACGGTGTTCTCGGTAAATATCTTCGTTCTGCTTCTGCCGCTTATAACAAGAATGCAGATAGACGAAATCAGCGGTTTCGGCAATTCGATGTTCCTTATCTTTATGATAGTCGGCGGGGCAATGGTTATTCCGGCAGGGCAAGCGCTGTTTTGTAAACTGTTCGGACAGGCGGACGATATGCACGCAGGCGGTAACTTCTTACGCTCGGCGTTTTACGGTTCGCGTATGGTCGGAGCGGCAACGTTCGGCTTGGCGCATAAAATCATTCACGGCGGCGCAAGTGTCGGAAAAGCAATCTCGAATCACAGAAAAAACAAAGCAGACAGTAATGGCGGAGGAGATAATTCGGACAAATATTCCGAAGATAAAACTTCTGCCGAAACAACGGAAGGATCGGAAAGTAGCGGAGGTGAAAGCACAGAATGAGAATAATTCCGAAGAAAATCAAAGTAAAAAACACGGTATGGAAATGCTATTCGATGGCAGACGTAATCGTTGCGTTGATCGTGTTTGCAATTATTTTCGTTGCAATCACTTCGGGCGCGTTCGCGTTTGCCGTAATTATGGGACTTCTTGCGGTGGTAATGTTTATGCCTACGCAGGACGGTATTTTCTATTCGTGTATCTTGGAAAACATCAAATTCCTGTTTGCAAAAAAGGTTTATACCGAAAACGCAGACAAACAGAAAGAACGCGTGGACACGCTCTTGAATCTGAAAGACATCAAGGAAAACGGGCTTATCGAATACAGCGGCGGGTACTACGGCAGAGTAATTAAAGTCGGGCAAAAGAATTTCGGTATCGAGGACGTCGTTCAGCAGAATATCGACATCGATTATCTTGCAAACGCACTTAAAATGCTCGACGGAACGCAATGTGCGGACATTATAAAAATAGACCGTCCCGTAAACTTGGATAACTTCGCGCAAGACCTGTTCGGCAGACTTGCGGAAATGAAAGAAAGCGTAGACGGAGAAGAAGTCAGAGAGATTAAAACGGCTATTTTGCGTGAGCGGATTGACCGTATCGACAAGATGAATAATATCCGCAAACAGTATCTTTCGGACTATTACATCGTCATTTACGGCAGAAATGAACTCGACCTTGAAAATACGACAATCAACGTCGCAAGCGAGATAAACAAGTGCGGACTGAACACGAAACTGCTCGGCAGAAAGGAAACGGCGATATTTCTGAAATACAGTTTTTCGCGTAACTTCGATGAGCGTGAAATCAAAGAAATCGAAGATAATCGACTTATAGCGTGGGTAAAACCGAAAAAGATTGAGTTCAGAGCCAACAGTTATACGGTTGACGGAACGCAAGCGGCGGTGTTTGCTATTGCGGATTATCCGTTACGAGTTCGTAACGCGTGGGGCGCGGACGTGTTCAATATTCCGAACACGAAAGTGGTTCTGCACGTCAAACCCGTGGACAAATTCAAAGCGATAAAGCGTATCGACAAGTGTATCGGCGAAATGGAAACAAAGCAAATACTTTCCGAAAAGGCAAGCGAAGCAAATAGTGCGGAAACCCACAGAGAAACGATGAACGCGCTTTTAGACAGTCTGCAAACGGAAAACGAGTCGCTTCTTGACGTTACGCTTACTATCACGGCGTATAACTATCTCGACGATGATAACTACAAAAAGGCTGTAAGAAGAAGTATTATGACGGGCAATTTCAAACCGTCTAACCTTTACGGCTTGCAGATAGAAGGTTTCAAATCGTCGGCAATTTCGCCCGTGAGTACGCTCAAAAACTATGAGCGCGGTATAAACAGTTCGTCGCTTGCGGCGGTGTTTCCGTTCGTCCGCACGTTCGTTATGGACGACGGCGGTATTATGCTCGGAGAGAACAAGGCAAACGGCTTTCCGTTCATTTTCAATATGTGGAAACGAGGTAACCTGTATCAGAACAGTAACGGTATGATTATCGGTAAATCGGGTTCGGGAAAATCGTTCTTCTTAAAGTCGCTTATAGCAAACGAGTGGGCGAACGATACGAGGGTAATTATACTCGATCCCGAAGCCGAGTATCTGACCTTGACGAAAAACTTGTCGGGTAATCTTATCGACGTGGGTAATGCAAAAGAGGGCAGAATCAACCCGTTTCATATTTACAAAATTCTTACCGAGGACGGCTTGCCCGCTGATCCCGTCGTAACGTTTAACACGCACCTGAAAATGCTCGAAAGTTTCTTCAAGATCGTTTTCGTGGGCGCGAACAGCGACGTTATCGAACTTATAAACAACCTTGCGGTGGAAGCGTATGCGAGAAAAGGAATCTATGAAACAACGGACTGCACACGGCTCAATGCAGAGGATTTTCCGCTGTTTACCGACTTATTGGCGGTCTTACGGGAAAAGAACAAGGAAGAAACGGACGGTCTGACTTTGCGGGATATGCGAACGGCGGAACTGTATTTGCAGAAATTCGTAAGCGGCAGATATTCGGATATTTGGAATGCGCCGTCTACGTTGAAAGTAAACGCCGACTTGATTGACTTTAACTTTCAGTCGTTGTTTGCAAACAAGAATAACACCGTAGCCAACGCGCAAATGTTGCTTGTTTTCCGTTTTATAGAGCAGGAAGTTATCAACGCAAGGGAAGCAAATAAAAGCGGGAAAAATTTGCGAACGCTTATTATCGCTGACGAGGCGCATTTATTCATTGACGCGAAATTCCCGATTGCATTGGACTTTTTCTTCTCGATGAGTAAGCGTATCAGAAAATACAACGGCTCGTTCATTCCCGCAACGCAGAATATAGCCGATTGGAACGCGAACGAAGAACTCCGCAGCAAGACGAGTGCAATTCTTAAAAACTCGCAGTACACCTTTATATTCAAACTGTCTGCGCCGGATATGAAAGACGTTTTGGACGTTTACAAAGCGGGCGATAGTTTTAACGCGGACGAACAGAGAATGATTATCTCGGCGGTTACGGGACAGGTGTTTTTCATCGGCTCGACGGAACTTCGCACGAACGTGAAGATTACGACGGGCGAATATATCAAGAGCCTGTTTGAAGATAGAACAGGCGAAAATTACAATAAGGAGGGTAGTTAAGTGGTAAAAACCAAAAGGAAAAGCATTTTACGAACGCTGTTGTGTGCCGTGTTCGCGTTGTGTTTTGCGGTAGGCTTGTCAAGTCTGTTTGCAAGCGGCACGACAGCGTATGCGGCAACCACGCCAAAATATACCGTTAAGTTTAATTGGTCTACGAAAACCACAACGGGAACGGGCGGTGGAACGGGAAGCAATACGGCAAGCGGTTCAGGCGTAAGTTACAGTATGCAAACAGGACAATATAGTTTTGTGGACTATTCGGTAACGCTTTACGGCAGTTCGTCGTCGGGAACGGGAACGTTTGAAAGCGGCAGTTATATCGGCTCGAACTCGGTCAACGTTATTATAAATTCTTCTGTAAAAATCCCGACAACCATTTCGGGCAACGGTACGACGATAGCAAAAGGAAACAATAATTCGTTTTCGCTTTCTAACCTTGCAGACGGTACATATACGGTAACTTCGAGTTTTAGCGCAGGATGGGCAACAAGCCCGCGTTCGGGTATCGGCAAATCATATTCGTTCACGTTTCAGTTCAAGGTAGATAGCACCGCGCCTACAATGAATAACGTTTCGACTTCGTCTACGGGTAAATACACGAACTCGTCTACATACGTTTCGGCTTACGATTCGATGAGCGGCGTGGAGTGTATTTATATGAAAACGCCCGGCAGTAGCAGTTACGGTAATATGGGTACGTCTACTACGGTATCTTCGTCAGGGATGAACGGTTTGTATTCTTTCTATGCAAAAGATAAGGCGGGCAATACTTCAAGAACATATTTCCTGTATCTCGATACCGTAAAACCCACGGGAAAGATTAAGAACAGTAACGGTACGGAAATTACGGGAAGTTACACGAATCAGACGTTTTCCTATTCGGCAACGGACAGCGGGAGCGGAATCAGTTACTTACAATATAGAAAGCCGGGCAGCTCGTCTTGGTTGACCTATACTTCGGGAACAAGTATTTCCGCAAGCGCGGCAAGCGGAACGTATCAGTTCAGAGCTGTAGATAAAGCGGGTAACATTTCCGCGACGAAAAGCATTACGCTTGATTCTTCAAAGCCGACAATGACTTTATATTCGGGAGATGTTTCGGTATCGAACGGATTCAAAAGCATAGCAAACTATATCAAGGCGACGGCAACGGACAGCGAAAGCGGTGTAAAAACAATCTATGTTAAAAAGCCCGGCGCGTCGAGTTACACCGAATATGCAAGCGGAACGCAACTGACGGCAGACGGCGCATATTCGTTCTATTGCGTAGATAACGCGGGGAACGCTTCGCAGACCTATACGATTTCGATGGATCACACAAGACCTACGATTACGAGTTCGGTCGGCGGGTTCGGGAAAACGTTGAAAGACGGGTTTACAGTAACCGCTTCGGATAATTACAGCGGCGTAACGCTGTATTACAAAACGCCGAACAGCGCTTCGTTTGTGGCAAGCACAACTTCAAGCGTCGTCTTTTCCAAAACGGCGGTAAACGGCACGTATGTTTTTTATGCGGTGGACGGTTTCCGCAACAGGAGCGATACTTGTTATATGTATATGAGTATCGACGCGCCCGAAGCAACGATAGTAAGGTCGGACAATAGCCATAAGGTTTGCGTGATTTGGACGGCGAGTAACTGCTATGCAACGCTGAACGGGAAAAGCTATACAAGCGGAACTTGGATTGAACAAGAGGGCGAATACACGTTCATAGTCACCAACGACGCCAACCGTTCGACAACGTATAAATTCACGGTAGATCACTACTACGCAAGGTATTCTATGGTTGCGCCGACCTGCACGCAAAAAGGTTATACCATATATAAATGTACGGGTTGCGGCGATAGTTACGACGGAGATTTTATCGAAGCCAAAGGACATGACTACGAGAGCAAAATCGTAAAGCCGACTTGTACGGCGCAGGGCTATACGAGATACACTTGCAAAACTTGCGGAAACACCTATACGGATAACTTTGTCGAAGCCGAAGGACATCAATACGGCGAGTGGACAACCGTAAAAGAGCCTACATGCGTAGACTTGGGAAAAGACGAGAGAACGTGTTCGGTATGTTCTTACGTTGACGAACGGGATACGGACGCGCTCGGTCATAGTTATAAAGACATCGTTGTCGATCCGTCCTGTACGGAACGCGGAAATACTATCCACGAGTGCGAAAGGTGCGGTCATACCTATGCAGACTCTTACACAGACGCAACGGGACACGATTTCGGAGAATGGACAAGCCTGACGAAGCCGACTTGTACGGCAAGCGGCGTAGAGCAAAGGAAATGCACGAGTTGTCCGCAGACCGAAACAAAAATCGTAAGCCCGCTCGGTCATAATTATAAGGCGGAGATTGTAGAACCCACTTGCTTGGAGCAAGGTTATACAACGCATATTTGTTCGCGTTGCGGGACGGGATATAACGATACGTTTGTGCCGCCGCTCGGACACGACTATGAAGAAATCGAAGTTGCGCCGACCTGCACGGAAGAAGGCTATCGCGGAAAGAAATGCCGCCGTTGCGAAGATTGCGTAAAGACGGAAATTCTGAAAGCGGTCGGACATAAATTCACCGATTCGTATTTCATCGCAACTTGCGAGGACGAAGGTTATACGCTTCATACCTGTCTGTCTTGCGGAAACGAATATAAAGACAGCATCGTTCCGGCAACCGGACACGATTATGAAACGGAAGTCGTGCGCGAACCGCATTGCGAAACGGAAGGCGAGAGAAAATTCCATTGCACGAAGTGCGAGAAAGAGTATTATTCGGATATACCCGCGACGGGGCATAACTATGAACTTACGGGAACGGAAGAAGTAAACGGCGAAAATATCCGTACTTACGTTTGCACGAACTGCGGAGCGATTACCACGCAGAATATGGGCGAGCAGTATGAACAGGTATCTTCGTATATCGGATATTTGTTCGGTCAATATCAGCCCTATATGTGGTGGGTGCTATTAGCGACCGCAGGCGTATGGAGTATCGTGATGGGCATATTCTTTGCGATTGCGCAGAAGAACGAAGATAAAGAAAAGGCGAGAAAAATGATTAAAAACTACGTCATCGGACTTGTCGTCATCTTTGCTATTCTCGTTGCTTGTCCGTATCTTGTAAAAGGAATCGCGGCATTGATTGCCGGGTAAAAAGAAAAAAGATCGTCCTTAGCCGAAATTTCACAAAAAAATTTGTAAAAACAGCTTGACAAATTCGGGATCGTATGCTATCGTATTGATACGACGAAAGAAAATCGGAGGTGGAACTATGAACAAGGCAAAAGTAATGCGAAAAGCGGAAGCAGGCGAGGGATTGACCGTAGCGGAAATTAAGGTTTATCAAAAGACTGTTAAACCCGAAAAGCACGTTTACGGTAAATACGGAATGCTTGCAAAACAGTATTTAGAGGACAAAGGAATTGATTGGACGATTGCTAATCTTCCCGAATACTTGCACGGCGTAGATAAAGCCGCCGACGAACTGTACGAAACGATGTATGAAAAGTTCTCGAAAGAAGAGCGTTTCAAAAAGTCGGAGGATTTTATGGAAAATCTGAAACGGGAAACGGAAATGCAACGGCTTATCGAAGAAGAAATCTTAAATGAAATCGTTTATGTAAAATAACGGAGGTATCAATATGAAAGCGTTAAAAGTAGTTGGAACTATCGGCAGATTTGCATTGGCAGGCGTACTTATTATAGGTCATTTCGTAATGAACATCATAGGCGCGTTGATTTGTGCCATTACTTCACAAGGTTAAAACGGAGGTTTTTATGGAAAAGAAAGAAACAACGCCGCGCAGAGCGGCAAGAAGAAGTTATGAGGAACGCAACAAAGATAAGCGCAAGCAGACGAGCGGAAATTTCGGAACGATGATTCCGCGAGATTTGTTCGACGAAATCAATGCGTTCTTGGCGAAACATCATATCACGAAAGTCGAATTGATTTTCAAAGGGTATGAAGCCCTGAAAGCCGAATACGAAAAGGTAGATAACAAACAATAAATACTGATTAGCTGTAAAGGCATAATCACGGATAACGAATCAATGAATAATTGATGGAGCGTAATCGTGGTTATGCCGATACGACAACTTAATATTTTTTACGCTTCATCGTAAGGAGGAAACAACGATAAGCGTAGAAAATAATAAGAAAAGAAGTTACACGATGAAAATCGACAATACGGTTTTTATTGTGGAAACGGAAGAATCGGAAGCGGCGCACGAAACCGCAGAGCAGAAAATCAAGAAATTGATAGAAGCGGGAATAGACAGTTTGGTGGACGAAGAACGCCGTCGATTAAATAATCAAAAGGCTACATTTGAGGGCTGATTTTTCAGAAGGAGTATTAAATGAGAAATCAGTCAGCAATCAACAAAATACCATTTGCAGAAGGTGATGAAACCGCACTGTACACTCGTTTGAGTAGAGATGACGAGTTGACGGGCGAATCGAACAGTATAAAAAATCAAAGAGAATTACTCTTGCAATATGCGAAAAGCAAAGGCTATGCAAACGTTCAGGTTTATGTAGATGACGGGTATTCGGGAACAAACTTTAATCGACCTGATTTTAAGCGGATGATGGAAAGAGTTGAAGCCGGGCTTATTAAACGAGTGATCGTCAAAGATATGTCCCGTTTCGGCAGAAACTATCTCGAAGTCGGCTACTATACGGAAGTTATTTTCCCTGAATACGATGTGCAGTTTATCGCGGTCAACGACAACGTGGACAGCGAAGTGCAAACAGATAACGACTTCACGCCGTTCAGAAACATAATGAACGAATGGTATGCGAAAGACATCAGCAAGAAGATGAAGTCGGCAATCAAGGCAAAAGGTAATTCCGGTAAACATACAAATCCGTTACCGCCTTATGGATATATAAAAGATCCGAATGATAAGAACAAGTGGCTTATCGACGAAGAAGCGGCAACGGTTGTAAGAAGAATATTCGGACTTTGTATGCAGGGGTTCGGTCCGTCGCAAATCTCACGGATATTGACGGACGAAGGCATTGATACGCCGAAGATACACGCAAAGAAAATGGGCAGAAAGGTTACGATAAGAGCGAACGAAATGCCCGAAGCGTGGGCAGACCAAACGGTTGGAGCAATACTTGGTTATTGGGAATATCTTGGGTGGACGGTAAATTTCAAGACGAAGAAAAAATCGTTTAAGTCGAAAAAGGTTATCTTGCTACCTTCCGATGAATGGCAAGTTTTCAAGGATACGCAAGAGCCGATTATCGACGAAGAAACGTTTTGGGCGGTACAAAAAATTCGAGAAGGAAAACGCCGCCTTGACAGTCTTGGCGAACCGAACGCATTGTCGGGAATGTTGTTTTGCGGAGATTGCGGACATAGGCTGTATTTACGCAGACAACGTGATCCGCACCAAAAAGATTATTTTGTGTGTTCGGTTTATCGAAAGAAGCGCAAGTATTTCTGCACGTCGCACTTCATAAGACTTGAGGACATCGAAAAAATCCTTTTACGGGATTTACGTCAAGTAACGGCATTTGCAAGAGAACACGAAAGCGAGTTTTTAGACTTGGCAAAGAAGCGTTCTTTAAGAGAAACCGAAAAACTACGAGCCGAAAATAAAGCGTCGCTCGACAAAGCTGTCAGACGCATAGCCGAAATAGACGGAATTATTCAGAAACTTTACGAAGATAACGTTTCGGGTAAAATAAGCGACGAGAGATTTGCAAAGATGGCGGCAACGTATGAAGCGGAACAGGACGGATTACAGCAAACCGCTCAAAGGCTGAAAGATGAAATATCTGCCGTTCGAGAAGAGGGCGAAAGCGTGGATCGGTTTATGAAGTTGGTAAACAAGTATTCCGACATCACGGAACTGAACGCCGAAATCATAAGAACGTTTGTGGAGAAGATAATCGTTTATGAAGCCGAAAAAAATGACGGTGTAAAAACGCAGAAAGTGAAGATAGTCTATAACTGTGTTGGAACGGTAAGCGTTCCGAATGCCGACAATGAGCCTGTAAAAACAGACAAAACTAAAATTATAGAAGTGGCGTGACAATGAAAGCCGCGCCACTATCTAAAAAGAAAGAAAAATCCCTATGCCTATTGATTGTGCCTTCTATAATTGCACCAGATTGAAAACAGTGTTCTATGCAGGTACTGAAGAACAGTGGAAAGCCATTTCGATCGGTTACAACAACGGCTATTTGACAAGCGCAACAAGAGTTTACAATTATGACGGAGTTGAGCATACATATTCTTTTGTCACCAACTGTGATCAAAGTGTTGATCCCGTTAACACAAAGTATTTGACCTCTTTGCCAACACTTACAAGAGACGGATATCATTTCTGTGGTTGGTATGACAACGAAGCTTTTGAAGGAAAAGCGGTTTCCGCACCATATGGCAACAAAGATAAAACCACGTTATATGCAAAGTGGCTCACGGAAGAAGAGTGGTCTTTGCTTCCGGATGGTACGTCTTTCGAAAAGGCATTTATTGCAGAAAGTGGAAAAACGTATGACGTCAATGTTACAACAGGCGGACAAATCGTGTATTTTGCGTTTACTCCGACAACGAGTGGCTCATTCACCATTCAATCCATCGGCAGCGGCGATACATACGGCACGTTGTATAGCGCATCGCAATCTTCTTTGACGACCGATGATGACGGCGGTGACGGCAACAATTTCAAGATAACTTACACTATGACAGCAGGCACAACCTATTACGTTGCCGTCAAGTTTCTCAGCTCTTCCACCACAGGCACATTCAAGGTCAGTTTCTAATAAAAAAACCAATAAAACACAAAAGGAGAAAAAACAATGACAATTTTAACAAAACAACAAATGATTTCAATTTTGAGCCAGTTAGCCAACAAAGGCAATACATACACATGCGAGGCGCAATTCCAACATGATTTGGTTGATGCATTGAGAACACACTTTCTTTCAATAGGTGTCGGGTATAACATTTATCTTGAGTATCCATGTAGTTTTGGCGGGAGAACAGAGTATTACGACATTGTTATTGAAGATACAAGTGCCACTCCGCACGAGTATTGTGTTATTGAATTGAAGTATAAAACAAAAGCTTCACCTGCAATGTGTTATGGACAAGGCTTTACACTTAAAACCCATGGGGCGCAAGGTTTAGGAAGATATGATTATCTTCACGATGTTGCGAGGATTGAGCAGTTTTCTAAAAGATCTGACAAAAAAATGCAAAACGGATATGCAGTATTGCTGACAAACGACAGTTTGTACTGGACACAAAATGGACAAGGTAGATCATATAATGCATTCTCATTGTGTAATGGTTCAACTCAGTTTAAAGGTCATAAAGGATGGTCTGCAAGCATAAGTCCTTCAAGTGTTGGCATACATAGGATAAATGGATTTGACTTGGCAAAAACTTATAATATTAACTGGAATAAATGGAGTTCAAATCCAAATTTTGAGTATTTGTTGCTGGAGATTTAGTTTTTAGCCTATACTTTTCATTCAATGCAACCGTCTTATGCGGTTGCTTTGTTTATGTTGGGGGGGGGAGTCATCCAAGGGCGGCGGTACTGTGAATTTAAGGCGACGAGAAAGGTAGGGCAGGCTTTTGCAAATTTTCCATAATTTTTAATTATGGATATGGGGCGATTCCGGTTGACTTTGGCGGCGGAAGTGATAAAATAGTCTTTCCATACGGATAGAGGGAATCTGACGAGAAATATTTTCAAACGATACGGAAGAAATATGAAGCCAATTCATTTTCATCATCACGGTGCTGCCGCACTCAAAGACATGGATATGACAAGCGGACCGCTGCTCAAAAAGCTCATTGCGGTGTCTTTGCCGCTTGCTTTTTCGGGCATATTGCAGTTGCTGTTCAATGCGGCGGATTTGATAGTTATAGGTCAGTTTTCGGAAACTAGCACGCAATCGCTTGCGGCGGTTTCCTCAAACGTTGCGCTTATTAATCTGATTATCAACGTCGTTATAGGCTTGTCGATAGGCACAAACGTGGTTATGAGCCAGGCAATCGGCGCAAAGGACGAAAATCGCGCTCAAAACACCGTGCATACGTCCGTGCTTCTTTCGCTCATCAGCGGTGTTGCAGTGGGGCTTATCGGTGTGTTTTGCGCAAGATACTTCCTCGTGTGGATGAAAACCGATCCCGCAATCCTCGACAAAGCCACCGACTATCTGTTTATATACTTCATCGGCACTCCCGCAAACGTGCTTTACAACTTCGGCGCGTCCATTTTGCGGGCGAAAGGGGACACCAAACGTCCGCTTATATACCTCACGGTTGCGGGTATCGTCAACGTTGCGCTGAACCTCATATTTGTCATCGTTGCAAAACTCGACGTCGAAGGCGTTGCGATTGCGACGATCGTCAGCCAATACATTTCGTGCATACTGCTTGTCATCACGCTTATGAAAGAGGACGGATATTGCAAGTTGGTGCTCAAAAAACTGCGTTTCCACAAAAAAGAGCTTGCGCAAATCATCAAAGTCGGATTGCCGAGCGGCATTTTGAGCTCGTTTTTCTCAATCGCCAACGTGCTTATTCAAACCAATCTCAACGGCTTCGGATATTCGCTTGTCGCAGGCAGTTCGACGGGAAGCAATCTTGAAGGCTTCGTTTATACGTCTATGAACGCCGTTTCAAACGCAACGGTTACGTTCGCAGGGCAGAATTACGGTGCAAAACGCCCCGACCGCATCAAAAAAACCGCAATCGAGGCGTCGATAATGATTATCGTCATAAGTTTGCTTTGGACGCTTGTTTTGCTCACGGCAGGGCAGTATATCGCAAGGCTGTACACGCCCGATCCCGTTGTCATCGAGTATGCTTGCAACAGAATGAAAATCATTTTGCCGATCTACTTCGTATGCGGCATAGTTGAAGTTATCGTGGGATGTATGCGCGGAATGGGCTATTCGTTTACGCCGATGGTAGCCAACTTTTTCTGCATTTGCGTTTTCCGTATCGTGTGGATTTATACAGCGTGCAAAGCCGTGAATACGCCCGAAATGCTCTATTTGAGCTGGCCTATAAGCTGGGTGCTCAACATAATCGTGGACGGAATTATCATGCGTATAATCTACAATCGCGAAAAGCCGAAAATGGAAATCGCGCAAGACGAGTATTACAGAGATTTGCCCGATTTGTGCGAACAAAATTGATTTGAAGTTTAAGCGAAAAATATTGTCGCAACAAAAAAACGCCTTTCTTTCGAAAGACGTTTTTTGTTGTTTTGGTTTTGGTAAAATTATTTTGCGATGTCGCGATCGAAGTTTTCAAGGCACTTGACGGATATAGCATAGCAATCTGCAAGGCATTCGGGATTGAGATTGTCGGCAGTGTCGCGCATGGTGTGATAATAGTCTTGAAGGTTGTGGTCGAGAGCGGTGATGCCTGTTGAGCGGAAACCTGCTTTGTTGAAAGCCGCATTGTCCGTTGCTCCGCCAAAGGGAGGAACCCACGTCTTTGTGCATTTGATGCCGAGCTCGTTTGCTGCCGTAATGAACGAATCGCTGACTTCTTTGTCCGACTTTACAGTGCCGTTGAGGTCGCGATAGTTGACGCCGAGGAAACGGCTTTCGTGAATTGTGTCGTATGAGTATATCCATGTAGGCACATCGTCGAATTCGCCTTTGTGCGCTTCGCACCATGCCATTGCGCCGCGAAGTCCCGCTTCCTCGCTGCCCGAAATTATGACGCCGACCTCGGTGTGTTCGAGTTCGATGCCCTGATCTTTCATTGCTTTGAGGATTGCGATGCCCATATAACACCCCGTGAGGTTGTCGTTTGCACCGTCCGTGATGGTGTTTTCGTCCCACATAAAATACATGCCTACAAGGCAGGGAACCATGACGAGAATTGCGATGCCCATCCAGAAAAGAACGGGACCGTAGAGTGCGACGTAGCCTGCGACGGTGTAGTCAACGACGGGTTGGCACTTGGTTGCGACTGCCGCCGCTATATTCAAGCCGAGCACCACAAGTCCGCTTACGACGCTTGTCACAAGGTGCGCAACGTGCGCAGTGCCGCCGAATTTGTTGTTGACGGGCCAGTTCCAAACCGCATCGGGATGTCCGTTGAAGAAAACTCTGCCTTTCACTTCTCCCGTGCATTTTTTGATTGCGGTGACGCTGTGTCCCGTCTTCTTGGGGAAGCATTTGTCAACGAGTTTTTTGTAAAGACCGAATTGAACGAACAAAATCACAAAACCGAGTGCCGTCAGAATTGCGCCGAGTATCGGCAAAAAGAAGAAAAGAACCATGCCTGCAAGCACAAGCGTGATCGTGAAATAAATCCAACCGAAAAACGCGTTGGGGTGTTCGGTGAATGTTTCCACGTCCGATCTTTCGCATCCGCAGTCGTTTTTCAGGTAATCTGCCATGTACTCGCACGCCATTTTCTCGCCTTCCGAGCCGGGATCGCGCTTTGGCATGTCGTTGCAGATATGCGCGATTTCGTCGCACATAAACTTCGCGCTCTGCGCTTTGTTGTCGATAAGTTTTTGAAGTTTTCCCATAAACTTCTCCCTTGTTTTAAGATAATACAATTATACTATACGTTTGTTAGACGTTTCAATATGCGATTTGCTCAAAACGCTCGTCAAAAATCGACAATTTATCTAATTTGTATGTTTAAATTTTTTAAATCGATCCTCCGTTTAGGCAATACGGCGCAAAAGTGTGCCCAGGTCGTTTTATTCTGCGGTGTAAAACTCGCTTGAAAAGCAACTTTTCCTCTTTTCTAAATAAAAGCGGTATGTTATAATATTTGTACAATATACGTGAGGCGAAATCATGCAAGAAAAATGTAGTTGCTCAAAAGAGCCTATCGGCACAATCCCTATTATGCGCGTCATCGACAAAATCGACGAGATGTTCGAAAAGGACGATTTGCAAGGTGCGAGGCGTGTGCTTGAATACTGGGAACAAGAGGCAAAAGCACTCGGCGATACAAAAGGACTGCTTGAAATTTTGAGCGAGCAAATAGGACTTTATCGCAAACTCGGTGAAAAAGAAAAGGGACTTGAAGCAGTGGACGAAGCCCTTGCGATTTTGGCGTGCAAAGGAGGCGCGGAAAGCGTCAACGACGCAACGATATACCTCAACTGCGCAACCACTATGAAAGCGTTTTCAAGGGCGGACGAAGCGATAAAGTATTATGAAATCGCAAAACAACGCTATGAAACCTCCTTGCCGAAAGACGATTATCGCCTTGCGGGACTTTACAACAATTACGCCACCGCGCTGTGCGATTTGCACCGCTACGAAGAGGGCAGAAAGTGCTATGAAAAAGCCATCGAAGTGCTGAAAAACAAAGGCGGTTTTTGCGAGGTTGCGGTGTCCTACGTCAATCTTGCGCACCTTGTTTACGACGAGGCGCAAAGCAAGGGAGAAGAGTGCGACGACGAGATAGAAGCATTGCTTGACAAGGCGTATAAACACCTTGACGACGCAAGTTTAACGCATGACGGAAACTATGCGTTCGTATGCTCCAAGTGCGCTCCTGCATTTGGATTTTTCGGCTACTTTATGCAAAAAGAAGAGCTTGAAAACCGCGCGAAACAAATCTACGAAAACAACAGAAAATGAGTTTTATATCGCAATAATGCGATTATAAAACGGCGATTGTGTCATATGAAGGGAATCGAACAAGCAAGAAAGTTTTATACGGAAGTCGGCATAAAGATGATTGCGGACGAGTTTGGCGATTATCAAAACCGCATTGCCGTCGGGCTTGTCGGGCACGGCTCGGAGTGCTTCGGATTTGACGACGAAGTGTCGCGCGACCACGATTTCGAAGTGGGTTTTTGCATGTGGCTGACAAAAGAGGACGAAGAAAAAATCGGCTTCAAACTTATGCGCGCCTATGACAAACTCAAAGAAGAATATTGCCTGAAAAACGGATTCGGCAAGCCTCGCCAAAGCGCAGGCGGAGCAAGCGCGCAGGGAGTTTATCGCATAGACGATTTTTATCGTCGATACACGGGATGCGACGGCGCGCCGCAAACGCTGCAAGACTGGCTCTATACGAGCTCGGTTTTCTTTGCAGAGGCGACGAACGGTGAAGTCTTTCGCGACGACTTGGGCGAGTTTACAAAAATTCGCAACGAGATTTTGCATGGTATGCCCGAGGACGTCAGAGCAAAAAAAATCGGCTCGTGCGCGCTCAAAGCGGCACAGTCGGGACAGTATAATTACGCTCGTTGCATAAAGCACGGTGAAGACGGTGCGGCGATGCTTGCGCTTTGCGAGTTTGTCAAAAACGCTTGCGAACTTGCTTTTTTGCTTGAAAAGAAACATATGCCGTATTATAAGTGGGCGTTCAGACAAATGCGAACTCTCGATAAGTTTGCCGAGTTGTCCATGCCGCTTGAATTTTTGCTCACCGCCGACAACGATGAAAAGGGAAAAGAACTCAAGCGCGAAATTGTCGAGGACGCGTGCGGCGCATTTGCAAAAGAGATAAACGAGCAATTCGATTTGGGTGTTGAAGGACGATATTTGGAGCCGTTCGGATATGCCATACAAAAGCGCATAAAAAATGCAGAAATCCGCAATTTACACGTGATTTTGTGAGGGCGATATGAGAGAAAAATCTTGCGGAACGGTGACGTTTACGAAAATTGACGGCGAAATAAAATATTTGCTCACGAGGACGGATTACGGCGTGTACGGATTTGCGAAAGGGCACGTCGAGGACGGCGAGAGCGAAAGGCAAACGGCAGTGCGCGAAACATGGGAAGAAACTTCTATAAAGCCGAAAATCGTCAACGGATTCAGAAAAACAATCCAATACAAGCTCAAAAACGGCAACGACAAAACGGTGGTGTTCTTTTTGGGATACTTTGAAAATCAGACGCCGCGCCACAATGAAGGTTTTGAAGATATGTCGTATGAGTTGGTTTCTTATGACGAGGCTATGAAACTGCTTACTTTTGACAATACAAAGCGTATTCTCAAAAGAGCAAACGATTTTTTGACGAAACAGAAGGAGAAAAAATCATGATACTTTACTTTTCGGGAACGGGCAACAGCAAATATATCGCAAAGAAAATACAATTCGCGCTCGGCGACGAAATAGTGGACTTAAACGCAAAGATAAAAAGCAATGACCATTCGCAAATCGAAGTGAAGGACAGACTTGTTTTCGTCACGCCGACTTACGGTTGGCGTATGCCGAGAATCGTAAGCGATTTTGTGGAAAAAACGCCGTTTTCGGGAGAAAAAAGAGCGTGGTTTGTGTTGGATTGCGGAGGAGAAATCGGCAATGCGCAAAAATACATCGTCAAGCTTTGCGAGGATAAAGGGTTCGAATACATGGGTGTGAAAGGTATCATCATGCCAGAAAACTATATTGCTTTGTTTAACGCGCCCGACGAGGAGCATGCCAAACAAATTATCAAAAAAGCAGAGCCTCCCATCAAAGAAGCCATCGAAACAATCGATAAAGGCGAGTGCTTTGCAAAGCCGAGATGCAATTTGTATGACAGAATCATGTCGTCGCTTGTCAACGATTGGTTTTTCAAGCACATCGTCAAGGCGGACAAATTTACCGTGTCGGACAAGTGCATAGGTTGCGGAAAGTGCGCAAAACTTTGTCCGCTCAACAATATCGTTTTGGACAACAACAAACCGGTGTGGGGCAAAAACTGCACTCATTGCATGGCATGTATCTGCCATTGTCCGAGGGAGGCTATCGAATACGGCAAAAAGAGCGTCGGTAAGCCCAGATACCATATCGATTGACAGGTGACCGCATGGCTTCCGACAGGGAATATCTGAATTTTATCCTCGAACAGACGGCAAAACTGAATTTGACTCATCGCGCCATGATGAGCGAATTTTTGTTGTATAAAGACGGCGTGTATTTCGGCGGAATTTTTGATGACAGATTGCTTGTCAAAATGAAGAAAAGCGTTGAAAAATACGCAATGAGCGAGCAACTTCCGTATGAGGGCGCAACGCCGATGTATCTTGTCGATTGCGTGGACGACGCGGAAATTCTTTGCGAAATCGTCTGCGATGTGGTGAGGGATTTGAAAAAAAACTTAAAGCAAAGAAAGTAGTTTTGTGCTTTATTGTTTGCGACAAAAAAAATACAAAACGCACCTTTAACGTGCGTTATTGTTTTTTTAACGTCTTGTTTCGTTCTATTGCGGTTATCTTTCCGCCAAAGATTCCGCCGTCATCATCAAATCGTAGACGGGTTTTATCGATTCGAATTTATCGCACAAAAAATCTGCGAGTTTATCCGAAAAAAGCAAATCCGCGTCCGTTGAATTTGCAATAAGGCAAATATCCTTTTTTTCAAGCCAGCGACTTAAATCTTCGGGATAATCGGCATAGCGCGGCTTTTTGAAGGTTTCTCCGACCAAAGAAAAATCGGTTTGAGTTTCAAAACATTCTTTTGCTTTTTGAAAAGCGGGGGAGTTTGACAAAATCAGATTGCGCAAACTTGCCATGCTTTTTGCGTCCGCCATGTAGTAGCCGCAACCGTAGCGGAAATTGTAGGGGGATATTTCGAAAAAGTAGCCGGGCAAACCGCACTCAGCGTTTGTTCCGCGCATAAAAGTGAGCCACATATGGTCGCGATAAAGGCTGGTTTTGTCCTTTGCAAAACGCAAGTCTTTATAAAGCCTCGACACTATGCTTTTGGGGTCGATTACCATCTGCCCGTCGATTTCGAGCATGCGCGGCGACATTTCGCAAACGAGGTCTCGAAAGGGGATAGAGAGGTACTGTTTGAAGTCATCTTTATGCTCCTGATACCACAGTTTCGAGTTGTATTTGTGATTGAAATACAAAAAGTCAAGCGACCTTTGCGCAAACGATGTCATCAGTTTTCAAAAAGTGCGGCGAGAGTGTTCTGCACGATGTTGCGCATTGCGTCGTAATCGATGTAGGTGTGATGGTCGTACACGTATTCGTGCGAGAAAGATTGCACGATGTCCATTGCAAAGTGTATGCGTTCGTTGAGGCTGTCCTTTTCTACGCCCAAATCGGCAAACTTTTGCGCAATAGAGAGGGTGATTTCGTCTTCGAGCGCAATAAATTTGTTGTTGACCGCCTCGTCGCTGTGCGACAGAGAGTGCAATGCCTCGTGAATATTTGCGTATTTTTTGTGAATCTCAATCGCACCGTCCAAAACGTGTGCAATCATTTCTCTGAAATTGACGGGAGCGGTGAGGTTTTGAATCATATCCAGCACGGGCGCGAAAGCGGTGTTTACGTAAATTTCCAAAACGTCCAAAAGGATATCTCTTTTATCCTTGAAATATCCGTAAACGATGCCTGTGGATACACCCGCGCGTTTTGCGATTTCCGCAGTGTTGGTGTTGTAGTATCCCGCCTGCGAGAAAAGCTCAAAACCCGCCTGTACGATTCTGTTCTTTTTTTCGATTGATCTTTCTTGTTTTGGTTCTCTTATATCCTGTGCCATATATTCCTACCGTTTCGAGCGCACTATTTGGCGAATAACTGCGTCAGAAGCAATTTTTTCACAAGTCACGTACGCCTAGTACGCTCGTTGTTCGAAAATCGCATCTTCCTTGTTCTTCATCCGAATATTGCACTCGGCATAAAACTAGTTTTGTTTGCCGCACTATTTGGCGAAAGATTGTGCTTGACGAAATTTTTCACAAGTCACGTAAGCGCGATACGTTCGTCGTAAAAAATCAAGCCTTTTTGCGTACTCTATATTGAATATTTATATTATATAACTTGTTTGAAAATAAATCAAGAAGAAAAATGTGAAAATTTTTTCATATTTCTTTGCCAAATCTGTTGACATCCGTATTTTAAAGTTGTACTATTCTAGCGTAAATATGAATAAATGTTCATATTCACATTACAAAACGAATAAAATCGGCAAAGGAGAGAGAAATTATGCCGCTTGTGTTTGCACCCATCGGAAAGGATTTGAGGATCGTCAAGATAATGACGGACGAAAAAACGAAGAAACACCTTGAAAGTTTGGGTATTACCATCGATTCAACAATAAGCATTATTTCCCAGAGCGGAGGAAGCGTCATCTGCCTTATCAAAGACGGGCGTCTTGCTTTGGACAAAGAAATGGCAACAAAAATTTTGGTAGCATAAATAGGAGGACACAATGGAAAAGCTACTCAGTGATTTCATTATAGGTGAACAAGGCGTCATCAAGTCCGTTGCAGGCGACGGCAGAATCAGACGTCGTTTGTTCGACATGGGCGTAACACCCGGCGCAGTAGTTTATCTCAGAAAGAAAGCACCGCTTGGCGACCCGATCGAAGTGACAATCAGAGGTTATGAATTGACGCTTCGCAAAACCGAGGCATCTGCCGTTACAATGGAGGTTGAGAAATAATGAAAAGATTTGCTCTTGCAGGCAACCCCAACTGCGGTAAAACAACTTTGTTTAACTCGTTGACGGGCTCTACCGCACACGTCGGCAACTGGCCGGGCGTCACTGTAGACAAGAAGGAGGGCACGTACAAAAAGTGCGCAGAACCCATCTCTATCGTAGACCTTCCCGGCATTTATTCGCTCTCTCCGTATACACCCGAAGAAGTGATTTCGAGAAATTACATTCTTGAAGAAAAACCCGATTGCGTCATCAACATCGTGGACGCAACAAACCTCGAACGTAACCTCTATCTTACGACGCAAATCATGGAAATCGACGTTCCGATGATCATTGCGCTCAACATGATGGACACCGTTGAAAAGAACGGCGACAAGATTGACGCAAAGAGCCTTGAGGAAAAAATCGGTCTTCCCGTCGTTGAAATCTCCGCACTTCGCGAAAAAGGTCTTGACGAACTCATGCAGAGAGCATATGAAGTTTGCGGGCAACCAAGAAAGGGTAGAACCGTACTCGAAGGCACTCAACTTACGCACCTCATCAACGATTGCAGAATAGCACTCGAAGGCAGCGGAGTGGAGAATTCGCTCTTCCATGCGGTGAAACTTGTCGAACTCGATGAAATCGAGGTCGGTCAACATCCGCAAGCGGCTCAAATGGTCGAAGAGTTCAAAAAGACGTTCAAGGACGACGTTTTCGGAACGGACTTCGAAGCAATCGTTGCAGACGCTCGCTACAAGTACATATCCAAAAACTATTCTTCCGTCGTAACGAAGAAAGAGAAAAACGAAAAAGAAAAACTCAGCGTATCCGACAAAGCGGACAAGGTGCTCACCCACAAGGTCTGGGGTATCCCTATCTTCCTTGTGATTTTGTTCTTGGTGTTCCACCTTACGTTTGCAGAGGACTTCTTGTTCCTCGGCGCAGGCGGTGTGTTCGACAAAGACGCGGTAGCATATCTCGACGCAGAGGCAACTCAAGTTGCAGACTTCGCACAAACGCCTTACGACCCGAATGTGACGTACTACACGGAAGACGGCTTCAAAGCGGAACTCTCCTTCACGGATGACAACGTACTTGAATCTGTCGAACCCAAAGCGTACGTTTACACCGCGGATCACGAATTGAAATACGTTGACGAACTTGATGAAAGTCAACTGAATCAAAAATTCTATGCCGACGAAAAAGGTAAGTGGGAAGTCACCGTTGAAGCAAACGACGACGGCGAACTCGAAGCCTCGTTCGTGAGCGGCATTGACGAGTGGTGCTCGGGCATCAGTGCGGCGACCTTCTTCGGATACGAAGAGAGCGTGTACGGCCCCGGCGTCATCCTTGCAAACATCCTCAACACGTTCACCGAATTCCTCAGCACTTGCGTAAACGAAGGTCTTGCGATGGCGGGCGCGCCCGAATGGTGCATCGGACTTATCGTTGACGGTGTCCTCGGCGGTTTGTTTGCAGTGCTCGGCTTCTTGCCTCAAATCCTCTTGCTGTTCTTGTTCTTCTCAATTTTGGAAGACAGCGGCTATATGGCGCGTGTAGCGTTCATCCTCGACAGAATTTTCAGAAGATTCGGTTTGTCGGGCAGAGCGTTCATGCCGATGATCATGGGCTTCGGTTGCTCCGTCCCCGCGTTCATCAACACTCGTACGCTTGCCGACGAGAACGAAAGAATCGCAACGATCAGAGTTATTCCGTTCTTCAGCTGCGGCGCAAAACTCCCGATCCTTACGGCAATCGCAGGCGGCATCGCAACTCAATTCGGATTCTCTCATCCCGACGTCATCACATATATGATGTACGTGCTAGGCGTGGTCGTGGCAATCTGCGCAGTCATCTTGATGCGCGCAACAACGATGAAGGGCGAAGTGCCTCCGTTCATCATGGAGCTTCCCGCATACCATATGCCTCAACCCAAAAACCTGGCTTTGCACCTTTGGGATAAGACGAAGCACTTTGTGAAAAAAGCATTCACAATCATCCTTGCTTCCACAATCCTCATTTGGTTTATCAGCCACTTCAGCTGGACGTGGCAATTCCTTGCGGACGAGCAAATGGATCAATCAATCCTTGCCGGTATCGGAGGACTCATTCAACCTCTGTTCACACCGCTAGGATTCGGTTCGCAACTTAAAGCATTCGGTTGGGTGTTCGCAGTGGCGGCAATCACAGGCCTTATCGCAAAAGAGAACGTTATCGCAACCTTCGGTACGTTGGCAGCTTGCATCGTCGGCGGTATGATCGATGTAGAGGTAGACGGTGGTGTTGCAGCAGTTGTTGAAATGATTAAAGCGACTGAGATCGGTGTTCCGGGCTTGATTGCATTCATCGCATTCAACATGCTCACGATTCCGTGCTTTGCAGCCGTTGCAACCGCAAAGGCAGAACTCCCGACAAAGAAGTCATACAGAATGACTTTGCTCTTCTGGGTAGGCACAAGCTATATCGTGTCCATGATGATTTATCTCATCGGCGCATGGTGGTGGACGGTGTTCATCTTTGCGGCAATCTGGGCAGCAATCATCACGCTCATCGTGCTTGACAACAAGGGTAAGATCGACGTCAAGAAGTTCTTTGGCGACCTCGGCGCAAAACTCAAAATCAAAAAGAACGCATAAGTCGCGCAAAATGCGCAATACGGACTTTGCGTGAAAAGAGCGATATATGACAAACGTAGTTTTCAATTCTATATTGTCGGCAATGCACCCGATCGGAATCGTCACCATCGTCGTGGCGGTTGCGATTGTGGCGGGCGTCATCGTCGCGTCAATCGTAAGAAAAGCAAAGGGTAAGCCTTCGCTCGGAAGCGATTGTGCGGGATGCTCGCATGCCGGGAAGTGCAACGGGCATTGTTGCTCGCAAGACAAGGACGTCGATTGGACGGAACTCGTCAAAAAGCGTAAGGCGGAACTCGAAGCCGAGCGCGAAAAAGCCTCGCAACAGAACAATGATTCACAACCCACCGACAACGATTAGTTCAACTTCGCATTGATATTGAATAATGATAACCCCAATCAATGCAAAATCACAAGATGTGTTGTAGCAATACGACAATCTATATTCTCTCTCAAAAGCAAGGGAAGCGAAATCGCTTCCCTTGCTTTTACGTTTGGTGAATTATACTTTCAAGTGCAACACCTAAACAAAAAAAAACGAACTCAAAAGGTTCGTTTTTTTAGGCGATAGTGCGGACAACAGGACTTGTAGCGAGGTACGAGCGTAATAGCGGAGCATGCAAATTTATTTGCGTAAGCGGAGCGTCAGCTGCATGAAAAGCAGGTTGCAAACATCGTTTGCCGACAATGCACGACATTGTCGCAAGTCCGATGTCAAAACAGAGAATAAAAAAACGAACTCAAAAGGTTCGTTTTTTTAGGCGATGGTGCGGACAACAGGACTTGTAGCGAGGTACGAGCGTAATAGCGGAGCATGCAAATTTATTTGCGTAAGCGGAGCGTCAGCTGCATGAAAAGCAGGTTGCAAACATCGTTTGCCGACAATGCACGACATTGTCGCAAGTCCGATGTCAAAACAGAGAATAAAAAAACGAACTCAAAAGGTTCGTTTTTTTAGGCGATGGTGCGGACAACAGGACTTGAACCTGCATGAACTAGTGCTCACAAGAACCTGAATCTTGCGCGTCTGCCAATTCCGCCATGTCCGCAAATTTCCGTTGATTTTTACACGGAGCGGATCTCCGAGGGCGGACGCAATTTGTGACGCATGCGTCGTATCGCCAAAGTGTCAATAAGCATTTTAGCGTATAGACGCTTCAATGTCAATCTATTGGCGGAAAATGAAAATACGGAATAAAAAAAGAGCGACAATATCTAGCGTTTTAAACGCCGTGGCTACTGATTACGGATTGTCGAAACTTAATTCGCTCTTCATCCAACGCTCAAATATATTATATTCGAATCTGTATATTTGTCAATACGGTACAAAAAACGGCAAATAAAAAAAGAGAGAAACGACTTATTGCCACAGAACGAAGCGTCCAAGTTATTACAGCGTGCAATTTGAGTACAAATTGTTTTCCGCAAACTCTCTTTCGCAAATAATTTAGCACTACTTTATACAAAAGTCAACAAAATCGTTTTGATATGCTATAATGTCTTTGAAAATCGATTATGTAGGTGATAGTTATGATTTTGTCTGTCGGAGAAATACTTGCCGATATGATCGGGCAAAAGGTGGACGGTGTAACCACGTTCAAGGCATTCTGCGGCGGTGCTCCGTTTAATCTTGCCGTAAACGCAAAGCAAAGCGGCGCAAAGGTCGGCTTTGTCGGACGAGTGGGCAATGACGTCATAGGCAGATTTGTGCTCTGCGAGGCGCAAAAGGCGCATTTGGATAGGTTAGATATCCAAATAGATGCCGAATGCAACACCACGATTGCATTTGTTACGCTCACGGACGGCGAGCGCGATTTTGCTTTCAACCGTCACGATACGGCGGACTTCAATATCGATTTTGACGATATAGATTTTGAGAGTTACGAGAATTTGGAGATTGTGCATCTCGGCTCGCTTATGTTGTCCGAACAAAAGGGCAGAGGGTTTGCCGAAAAGATTGCAAACAAGGCGAGCGAACTCGGTGCGAAACTCAGTTTCGATATGAATTTCCGCAAAGATATATATAAGAATTTCGAGGACGCAAAAAGGGCGTATGCGCCGTTTGTCGAGCGCGCGGATATAATCAAATTCTCCGACGACGAACTTGCCGACTACACGGGCATAAGCGATATGGACGAGGCGGCAAAATCCGTTTTGAAGAAGGACAAGTTGCTGCTTGTAACTCTCGGCAAGAGCGGAAGCGCATACTATTACAACGATTTGAAAGGAATTGTGCCGAGCATAAGCGGAGTAAAGTGTGTAGACACAACGGGCGCCGGAGATGCGTTTTTCGGCGCGTTTTTGGCAAATATAGAGGGCAAAGAACTGACGGAAGAAAACATTGTCTATGCCATGCAACAAGGCAATATAAAAGGCGCAAAAACCACGGAATTTTACGGCGCGATAGAGTTGTAAATAACAAAAATGCGTTCTTTATCGGCGTTTTTCTCGATGCCGAAATACCGTGTGTAAACAAGAATAATCGATATGCAAATCAAAAAGCGACGGTGTTTGCCGTCGCTTTTGCGTTTATGATTGAATTTTTGTCCGGAAATTCCGTCGGGTAAATCAATATTTGATTTTCGTCAGACGATATCACCGGATAAATCAATATTTGAATTGCTCGGTGAAGTAGTCCACGAGGCTGTCGATGGGCAAGCGTACTTGAGCCATCGTGTCGCGCTCACGCACCGTTACGCAACCGTCTTCAAGGGTGTCGAAGTCGACGGTGACGCAGTAGGGCGTGCCGATTTCGTCTTGACGACGATATCTCTTGCCGATGGATGCGGACGTGTCGAAGTCGCAAGCGAAGTGCTTTGAAAGTTCGATATAAAGCTCTTCCGCCTTTTCGTTGAGTTGTTTTTGCAAGGGGAGAACAGCCACTTTGACGGGAGCGAGAGCGTGATGGAGGTGAAGCACCACACGGGTGTCGTTTTCACCCACTTGCTCTTCGTCGTACGCGTCGCAGAGGAATGCGAGGAATACGCGGTCTGCGCCCAAAGACGGCTCGACGACGTAGGGAACGTATTTTTCGTTGGTTACGGGGTCGATGTAGGAAAGATCCTTGCCCGATGTTTTCATATGTTGATTGAGGTCGTAGTCGGTGCGATCCGCAACGCCCCAAAGCTCGCCCCAGCCGAACGGGAATTTATATTCGAAGTCGGTCGTTGCCTTGGAGTAGAAGCAAAGTTCTTCTTTTTCGTGGTCGCGGAGTTTGAGGTTTTCGTCTCTCATGCCGAGGTCGAGCAACCATTGATGGCAGAAGTTCTTCCAATATGCAAACCATTCGAGATCGGTGCCGGGCTTGCAGAAAAATTCAAGTTCCATTTGTTCAAATTCACGGATGCGGAAGATGAAGTTGCCGGGTGTGATTTCGTTGCGGAAGCTCTTGCCGATTTGACCGATGCCGAAAGGTACTTTTTTACGAGTTGTGCGTTGCACGTTTTTGAAGTTGACGAATATGCCTTGCGCGGTTTCGGGGCGGAGATAGACGGTGGATGTCGAATCTTCCGTCACGCCGATAAATGTTTTGAACATGAGGTTGAATTTTCTAACTCCCGTAAAGTTGCTGTTGCCGCAAACGGGGCAGGGGATTTTGTGCTCGATGATATATTGTTCCATCTGCTCGTTGCTCCAACCCGAGATGTTGACGTCAAGGCCGTGTTTGAGGTTGTATTCTTCGATGAGGTCGTCGGCGCGATGACGGGATTTGCAGGATTTGCAATCCATCAGAGGATCGGAAAAACCGCCGATATGTCCGCTTGCTTGCCAAGTGGTGGGGTTCATGATGATCGCACTGTCAAGACCTACGTTGTAGGGATTTTCGACAACGAATTTTTTCCACCAAGCCTGCTTGATGTTGTTTTTGAGTTGGACGCCGAGAGGGCCGTAGTCCCAAGAGTTTGAAAGACCGCCGTAGATTTCACTGCCGGGGTAGACGAATCCGCGGTTTTTTGCGAGGGCAACGAGTTTGTCCATTGTAAGTTGTGCCATAAAGATAACTCCTTTCGCACTCATCCGGATGATGAGCCGATAATTATTGTGAATTTATAATAAGATATATAGCAAAAAAAGTCAATTTTCAATCGACAATTGCCAAAACAATATAGGGATTTTGCGGTTATTTTCCAAAAATCAAACGCGCCGCTCGATTGAGGGCGCGTTCGATTGCAAAATTGCCGTCCGAGGTTACTTGCAGCAACCGCAGCCGTTGCCTCCGCCGCAAATGCAGGAGAGGATGAGGATGAGCCACACGATGTCGCAACTGCCCAATCCGCCCATATTGCCGCCGCAACCGCAGCAGTTGAGAAGCATCAAGAGCAAAACGATGTCGCACGTGTTGCAGCCGCATCCGTTTGTACCGTTTGTAAAGATTCCGTTCATGTTATGTACCTCCTTGAAGATTCGGATTGCTCCTACATTACCTTACGCAACCTTTGAAATTTGTGTGACAGAGGCATTGAACGGATTTTGTATAAATATATTTTTGTGTGGATCAGTTGAAGAGAATGATAGGACTTGTTGCGGGATTGCTCCTCACGCTTGTGGTGTCCGGCTTATGCTCGGTTTGCTTCAATTTGGATTTAAACTGGTGGATTGCGCTTGAAAAACCGTCGTTTGTGCTTTCAGGCGGCTGGTTTACGCTGTTCGTCGCAATGAGTTATCTGTCATCGGTGCTTGCAATATCTCGCCTTGTGGAGTTCAAACATATTTTTCCGTCCATGCTCTATTTTGTGATTTTGGGCGGTGCTTGCATCCTTTTCGTATTTGCGTTTTTCACGCTGAAAGATTTGATATTCGCACTTGTGTGCATGTCTGTCGTGCTTGCCACGTCCTACGTACTTTTCATTCGCTTTCTCACCAAAGAAGTGAAAATCGCCCTCGAATTTTTGCCGACGTTCCTATTCAACGTCTATGCCTTTTTGTGCACCCTTTGCATATTTATGAACAACTGAAAACGGCAATTTTCATTTATTGACACAATATGGTTTGTTTAGTATTATAAAATCATAATAAGCGCGCGAAACACGTGTGTGTACGGATTTTGCAGAATTTGCGGAAAATAATTTGTTTTTGTTGCAAATTTGTTGCAAACGTCTAGCAGTTTTTCGGGGATTTTCTTTGCTCGGTTTGTTAAACTTCAATCGTAAGCTAAGGCTTGCAATAAACAAAAGGAGTGAACCATGAAAACCGACAAATCCATGAAAATCAAGATAACCGCAGTGGCTGTCTTGACAGCGTTGGCAATCGCCGCAATCACGCTCTTGGCAGTGTTCTTGCCAAAACGCACGGTTGCAAATGCACCGTTGAAAATCACAAGGTCGTTCTGACAATCTCAGACGACGGCGAGGGTATTGACAAAGGGGACGTTCTGCACATTTTCGACAGATTCTACACCGGAAAAAACGGCAATACGGGCATAGGACTTGCGCTCACCAAAGAGATAGTCAAGCTCCACGGCGGCGACGTGAAAGCCTACAACCGAAACGGCGCAGTGTTCGAGATGATTTTGCCGCAGGCTAAGACCTCAATAAATTGTTGAACGGATTGCTTGAAAGTTGCAAGAGTAATCGACGGTCTTTGCGGCTGTCGATTTTTCTTGTTGATAATATCAAAATAGTTTGCTATACTATTGTAAATTTAATGTAACATTGCGCACGGTATGTACGCTTGCGCATGAGAGGTACAAGATGATTCTCACAATGGACATCGGCAACACCAACGTTAAATACGGCGTTTTTGACGGCGACAATCTGATTGCGTCGTGGAGGGTTTCCACGATGGCGTCGCGCACTGCGGACGAGTACGGAATGGTTCTGTACGATTTGCTCAATCAAAGCGGCGTGCGGTTTGGCGACATAGACGCTTGCGTTATGTCATCGGTTGCGCCTGCGCTCAACTATACGATTGACCATATGTGCCGCGATTACATCGGCAAAGAGCCGCTTGTGGTGTCGGCAACGACGGATACGGGCTTGAAGATTGCGTACGCTCATCCGGGGCAGTTGGGCACGGACAGAATCGTCGGAGCGGCGGCGGCGTACAAGCTGTACGGCGGACCGGTTATCGTGGTGGATTTCGGCTCGGCAACAACGTTCAATCTTGTGACAAAAGACGGCGTATATCTCGGCGGTGCGATTGCGCCCGGCATCAAGACGGCAACAGAATCTCTTGTTACGACGGCTGCGAAACTTCCGAGAATCGAACTTGAAAAACCGCAAAATATCGTGGGTACGGACACCAAAAGCTGTATGCAAAGCGGCATTGTTTACGGATACACGGGACTTGTGAAATACCTTGTTGACAAGTACAAGGAACTTGACGAGATGCAGGGTGCAAAAGTCGTGGCGACGGGCGGTCTTTCTGAGCTTGTAGAAAACGTCGAGCCTAATCTTATCGACGTCACCGATCGCGCGCTTGCACTCAAAGGCTTGAAGTATATTTACGACAGAAACAATAAAAAGAAATGAGTTTTGATTTGCAAATCGTTGCATTGCGACGTTGCGAATAAGGAATTGCAATATGGAAAAAATAGGGGTTGCGTTGCTCGGACTCGGCGTCGTGGGTGGCGGAACGTATGAAATACTGCGCGACAAGCGCGAAATGATAAAAGCAAACGAGGGACTGGACATAGAAGTCAAGCGCGTGCTTGAAAGAAATCTCGCAAGGTGCAAAGAACTCGGCGTTGACGAGAGCATCGTCACGCAGGATATAGACGACATAGTAAACGACGACGAAATCCAAATCGTCGCTGAGTTTTTCGGCGGCGTAGAACCTGCAAAAAGCTTCTTGATTAAAGCGTTGCAACACGGCAAAAGCATTGTCACCGCAAACAAGGAGATGTTTGCAAAAAGTTGGCACGAGCTTGAAATTGCCGCAAAAAAGAGCGGTGCAGGGCTGTATTTCGAGGCAAGTTGCGTGGGCGGCGTTCCCGTCATCCGCACGCTTACGGACAGCATGCAGGCAAACGAAATTACGTCCCTAAAAGGCATCGTCAACGGCACGACCAACTACATTTTGTCCAAGATGAGCGATGAGGGAGTTGACTATCAAACCTGCCTCAAAGAAGCGCAAAAACTCGGCTATGCAGAGGCAAATCCAACAGCCGACGTCGAAGGTTTCGATTCCACCTACAAAAACTGCATTTTGTCCTCGCTTGCTTACAAAAAAAGAGTGCCAATCGACAAGATTTATCGCGAGGGCATTTCAAATATATCCGTTGAGGACATCGCAATAGGAAAAGAGCTTGGCTACACAATCAAACTGCTTGCGATTTCCAAGCGCATCGACGGAAAAATCGAGGCGAGAGTACATCCTGCGTTTTTGCCGCAAACTCATCCGCTTTCATCCGTAAAAGTCTCGTTCAACGCGCTTTATATCCACGGCGACAGCGTTGACGACGTGATGCTTTACGGAAGAGGTGCGGGAGCGTTTCCGACGGGCAGCGCAATCGTGAGCGACATCGTTTTTGCAGCGGGAAAGGACGTGCACAGGAGATACGATTTTATGTGCGCCGAGGACGTGAACGACGAGGATTTCGCAACGGATTTCGCTTCGAAATATTACGTCAGAACAATTGTTAGCGGTGCGGGCGCGCTTGCCAACATGTCGAAGGCGTTAGCGCAAAACAATATATCTATCCAATCGGTTTTGCAAAAAGAAGGGAAAGACGGCATGGCGCAAATCGTGCTTGTCACCGCTCAAACAAAAGAGAGCGCAATCAAAAATACGCTTTCGATCGTTGAAAATCTTGCCTGCGTCGAAAAAATCGCCGCCGTCATCAGAGTCGAGGAATAATCATGGTGCTTTTCTTTGCCAAAGGCGAGGCGGACAGCGACAAATTTGTCAAATTCTGCTATGGACATTATAGGGATATAATGTCGAGATACGGCGCGGATTTGCCAAAGGACGTGCAAATCGTGCGCGAGGAAGGTCAAAAACCGCGTTTCGACACCGACGAGGCGTATTTCAATCTCTCCCATTCGCACGGAGCGATTATGTTGGGTATATCTCATTCGCAAATAGGCGTGGACATCGAAAAAATCCGCGATATAGACTACGAAAAATTCGATTTTATCCATGCGGATAACGTCGAGGATTTTTTTGAAAAGTGGACGGAAAGAGAGAGCTATCTCAAATTTACCGGCGAGGGATTGTCGGCGTTCAGATGCGAAATCCCTGCCGAAGCGCACTTCGAGCATTTTCCGGTGTGGGAAGAGTATCATGCTTGCGTGTGCGCCGAAGAGCAAAATATAATAGCATACGAGATAGACGTCAACGCAATCGAAAACTGATATTTGCAAAATCTTTGCATATATTCTTAAAAAATGCGTATGCGTTCGACAACCGAAAATTGCCCTTGTTCAAATGCGAATAGAGTGGTATAATACAAAACAACAAAGAGATATCGGAGGTATTTTATGATTCTCGAAAAAATCAAAGACATCATGGAAGAGGAACTTGGCAAGGATAGAAACGAGGTTACGCTCGAGAGCGACATCATCAAGGATTTGGGACTTGACAGCCTCGATATCGTCACGCTTATCATGGCGGTTGAGGACGAGTACGGATTCACCGCGGACGACGACGAAATCGTAAATCTCAAAACCGTCGGCGACGTCGTCAAGTATATCGAAAACGCAACCAAATAATTGTTTTTTATCGCATTTACGCTTTTTATTGCCGACAGACTCCGTTTGTCGGCAATATTTGGTTATTTATACAAAAATATTTATACTTTTTTTAGGAAAAAAGCATTTTTCTTTCGTATATATATTTAGAAAACTTAAGAAGAGGTATTATGGCAGGCGGTTTTACTCCCGAATTTTTGGAGGAACTTAAATACAAATGCGACATAGTGGAAGTCATTTCGCAATACGTCCCTTTGCAGAAAAAAGGCGGACGCTATTTCGGGTGCTGTCCTTTTCACAATGAAAAAACCCCTTCTTTTTGCGTAAACAACGGCTGGTATCACTGTTTCGGTTGCGGCGCAAGCGGCGACGTGGTGAAGTTCGTTATGGAAATGGAGTCGGTGTCCTTTTACGACGCCGTAAAAATCCTTGCCGACAAGGTAGGGTTGCAACTTCCCGAAGTCAAACTCGATCCGCAATACGCTCAAAAGAAAGAGCACGGTGACGTCTTGAAACAACTTATGCGCGACGCGGCAAGGTATTATCGCAACAACCTCCTCGACGAAAAGAAGGGCAATGACGCAAGAGAATATTTGCACAATCGCGGACTTGACGACGAAATCGCAAAACGCTACGGTTTGGGATTGTCGCTCGACAACGAAAGTATGGTCGGATACATGCGCCGAAAAGGCTACTCGCTCAAAGACCTCGAAGAGTGCGGACTTGTTGGCAACGCTCAAAGACCTTACGACGCTTTTGCAAACAGAATTATCGTGCCGATTATGGACAGCATGAGCAACGTCATTGCTTTCGGCGGACGTATTTATCACGGCGAAAAGGACGTTGCAAAATATAAAAACTCCACAAACACCACGCTTTTCGACAAAGGACGCACGATATACGGCATCAACTTTATAAAGCGCGACAAAAAGATGAACGGCGTTGCCTATAAAGAGCTGATTTTGGTCGAGGGCTATATGGACGTCATCTCGCTTGGCGCAAGCGGCATAAAGAATGCCGTTGCGTGTATGGGCACGGCTCTTACCGACGGGCAGGCAAGAGAGCTTTCCCGCATGACGGAAAATCTATACGTTTGTTACGACGGCGACGGCGCGGGCAAAAAAGCGACGATACGCAACGTGGATATCCTTGCGAAGTTCGTGCAAAACGTGAGAGTTATTTCGTTGGACGAGGGCAAAGACCCCGACGAAACCGTGCGCGAAGGCGGTGCGGAAGCGTTCCTCAAAAAGCAAAAAGAGGCGTTGCCCGTGATAGAATACAAACTGAAACTTTGCGCCGACGCCAATGATTTAGGCTCGGTCAACGGCAGAGCGAAATACGTGCAATCGGCACTTAAAGTGCTGAAAACGATAGATAATCGCGCAGAACGTGAGGTGTATATGGACGTCGTGTCCAAAATGAGCGGCGTATCCGTTGCAACTCTCACCGACGAAGCCGGTATGATTCGCCCCGTGAAAATCGAGCAGCCCAAAGAGAATGACGAGGAAAAAATCGCAAAAAATTTGCGTGCGTCGAGATTTGTGCTCAACCGTATCGTGAAAGGCGAAAAGTACGTCGATTTGAGCAAAATCAAGACCGAATGGCTTGAAAACGACTTGCATAGACAAGTTTTCGAGTGGGCAAAGACTATGCCCGAGCATACGGATATGGTCAAAACCATGTTCAGCGTGTTCGGCTACGACAACGAAGAAATAAGCAATATTTTGAACATAAACATGAAGTTTGCCGACAATATAAGAGAAGCGGACTACTTCAACGATTGCGTGCTTATGCTCGCAAACGAATTTGTGTCAAAACGACTTGAACAAGTCAAGAACGGCTATAACGAACTGTCGGATCCCGAAGCAAAAAGAGCGAGCATTGCGGAAATATCCCGCTTGCAAAAAATATTAAAATCAAAAGACATCAACGACAAACTTTGATTCACCCAGGAGGAGTATAAGTGGACAGAGAACAACTTTTGAAACAAGAGATTGACAAAATCGTCGCCTACGGCAAGAGCAAAGGCTCTATCAGCGAAGACGACATAATGGCAAGGCTGGAACACCTCAACGCAACCGCAGAGGATATGGAGATGGTGTTCAACGCTTTGCAAAACGAAAACGTCAAAGTGGAAGAAACCATCGAGGAGGACGACATTGCTCTTGACAAAATCATCGATTCGAGCGTGGACGATTCGGTGAAAATCTACCTCAAAGACATCGGCAAAGTTCCTCTTTTGACCGCAGATCAGGAAATCGAGCTTGCAAAGCGTATGGAAGAGGGCGACGAAGAGGCAAAGCATATTTTGAGCGAAGCAAACTTGCGCCTTGTCGTGTCTATCGCAAAACGCTACGTTGGCAGAGGCATGCAATTTCTCGACCTCATTCAAGAGGGCAACCTCGGCTTGATGAAAGCGGTTGAAAAATTCGATTATACAAAGGGCTTCAAATTTTCCACTTACGCAACGTGGTGGATAAGACAGGCAATCACTCGAGCGATAGCCGACCAGGCAAGGACGATTCGTATCCCTGTGCATATGGTTGAAACCATCAACAAACAAGTGCGCGCCACTCGTCAACTCCTTCAAAAACTCGGCAGAGAGCCGTCTGCGGAAGAGATTGCGGCGTACCTCGGTTGCTCGGTCGAGCGTGTGCGTGAAATTCAAAAAATCGCACAAGATCCCGTTTCGCTCGAAACGCCTATCGGTGAGGAGGAAGACAGTCACCTCGGCGATTTTATCGAGGATCACACCTCTCAATCCCCGAGCGAAGTGGCAGAGGGCAATATGCTCAAAGAGCAACTTATTCAAGTGCTCAACACGCTCACTCCGCGTGAAGAAAAGGTGCTCCGCTTGAGATACGGTCTTGACGACTCTCATCCCAGAACGCTCGAAGAAGTCGGCAAGGAGTTTAACGTCACTCGTGAGCGTATTCGTCAAATCGAGGCAAAGGCGTTGCGCAAATTGCGCCATCCCAACCGCCTCAAAAAACTCAAGGATTTCGACTGATGCCAATACGACTTGACCAAAGACTCACCGCCATTGCCAATCTCGTGGATTACGGCAAGGTTGCGGACGTCGGGTGCGACCACGGAAAGCTCGGCTATTATCTCGTAAGCACGGACAGGGCAAGCGAGGTCATCGCAACGGATATATCCGCTCCGTCGCTTGCAAAAGCGGAGGAACTTGCCAAAGAGAACGGCGTGCAGGACGTTATGCAAACGCGCCTTGGCAACGGACTCGAACCCGTGGGTGACAGAGAAGTGGACACCGTGATTATTGCGGGACTCGGCGGCGACGTCATATCCGATATAGTTTTGCGCGCGCATGCGCAAGACAAAAAGTTTGCGCATTTTTTGCTTTCCGCAAACACGCATCCCGAAAAGGTCAGAGTTGCGCTTCAAAAGTGCGGACATACCGTCGTGTTTGACGAAATGCTGGAATGTGCCGGCAAAGTTTATACGATAATAAAAACGCAAGAGGGCGAGAGCAATCTCTCGGACGACCAAATCCTTTACGGCGCGTTTTTCAAAACTAGCGAGAACTTTGCGTATTTTGCGAAAAAAGAAATCGAAAGCATGAAAAACGTGCTTGCACACAATCCCAAAGCCGTCGAACTTTCCGAGAAAATCGAGAAGTTGCAAGCCGCTTTGGACAAAAACGAGGGTTAAAAAGCAATATTCCGCACGTAAACTGCGGATTCGGAATTATGAAAAACAGACAAATAACCGATACAATCGAAAAATTCGCACCGTTGCAGCTTGCCGAGCCGTGGGACACCCCGGGGCTTATGATGGGCAATCTCGACGACGAATGTCGAGGCGTAATCGTTGCGCTTGACTTAACAAAAGACGTCGTAAGGCAAGCTATCGAGCAAGGATGCAACCTCATCGTGACGCATCACCCGTTCTTTTTCAGCGCAATAAAGTGTATAGACACAAGCGTGTCCAAGGGCGGAATTATCGAAGATGTGCTCAAAAACGCACTCACCGTTTATAGTGCGCACACCAATCTCGACGAGTGCGAAGGCGGATTGTGTATGAGCCTTGCAACGCTTCTGGGCGGTGAAAACCTTGCGCCGAACGGCGTGGGTGTGGTGTGCGACGTAAAGGTGCAAAGCCTTGAAAAGTTTGCAAAACACGTTGCGAATACGCTCAAAGACGATTCCGTAAAATACACGGGCGAGGGCAGCAAAACGATTGAAAAAGCATTGATAATTTGTGGCGGAGGAGCAAGCGACGACGCATACGAAAACGCAAAGGCGACCGCAGACGTTTTCGTGAGCGGCGATTTTAAGCATCACCTGTATGTCGCATCCGAAAACGACGATTTTCCCATCGTCGAGTTTTCGCACTATTCAAGCGAAATCATCGTTCAAAATTTATTCGAACAAATCATTGCGCCCACCGGCGTGAGCATTATAAAAGCAAAACAAAACCGTCCTTTCAAAACGGTTGGAGGATACAATGAAATTTGACAAGATACTTCAGTACCAAAAAATCGACCAAGAACTTATGAATTTGGAAAGCGAAGTCGCAAAAAGCGACGAACGCCAAAAATTTGCCGTTGCGAAATCGCATCTGGAAGGCGCGACGGAAATGATCGGTAAGCTCAAATCCGAAGCGGGCGAACTTCTTGCAGGCTATGCCGCCATGAAAGAAAAAATCGACGCTCTCAAAGACGAACTCGACGAGTTCGACGGCATTTTGGACGACGTTCAGGACGCAAACGAAGCGGATCATTATCTCAAAATGGTGGCGTCCATCGCCGAAAAAATCAACGCTCTCGAAAAGGAAGCAAACGGTGCTGCGGCAAAAATCGACCAAGTCAACGACAGCTACAAAAAGACTTGGGATCAAGGCGTCAAAGCAACCGACGTGTACAAGAGCGCAAAGGCGGATTACGACAATCTCGTGAGAAAACTCCAACCCAGAGTCGTCGAAATCAAATCTCAACTCAATGCGCTCAAAGCGGAAATCCCCGAAAATATTATGAACGCGTATCTTGCGCTTCGCACGGCGAAAAAGATGCCTGCGTTCGTCGCGTACGACAAAACAAAGGGAGTTTGCGGACGCTGCTTTATGGACGTGCCCAACGACACAAAGTCCAAACTGCGTAACGTCGGCGATTATGCCGAGTGCCCAAACTGCCGCAGAATACTTTACGTTGCCGACGAGCAATAATCGATTTAAAGGAGAGAAGAAAATGAACAAATGCTACAACAACCCCGACGTTTATTGCGTCAACGTTGAAAAGAAGCACGGTGCGGGTTTTCCCCTCGACCAAAACGGCAAAACTAAAACCGTTCTCCTCAACGGCGAATGGGATTTCAAATATTACGTTTCGACGGCAATTCTCAATCCTCGGCCTACCGAGTGGGACAAAATCGAAGTCCCGTCCAACTGGCAACTCAAAGGTTACGGCAAGCCCATTTATTCGAATATCCGCTATCCGCATCCGATTGCGACGAGCGGCAAGCCTCATATCAACGAAAACGAGAACCCGTGTGGCGTGTACAGACGCAATTTTACGCTTGACAAAGTCGAGGGAAGCATACATGTCAATTTTGCAGCCAACAGCGGAGCGGAAGTGTATGTTAACGGCTCTTTCGTAGGTTACAGCGAGGACACTTTCGATTATCAGGAATATGACATTACGCCTTATGTAAAAGTCGGCGAAAACGAGCTGAAAATCATCGTCTACCGCTATACGACGGGCAGTTATCTCGAAGACCAGGATATGTGGCGCATATCCGGACTTTATCGCGACGTCAACCTCGTGTTCCTTCCCGACGCGCGCATAGAGGATATGTACGCACGCGCGGAGTTCAACGAGGACTATTCCAAGGCGAAACTTCTTGTCGACGCAAGCGTGTATTGCGCAAAAGGCGTGGAAATTTCGGACGCAGACGTCAAAATCAAGCTTATCGACAAGGACGGCAACACCGTTTGCGAAGGCAATTTTGCGGTGCTCGGTCTTGACGAGGACGAATCCATGGCGGTCAAGATGACGGAAAATATCGTCAATCCGCATCTTTGGAGTGCGGAAGATCCGTATCTTTACAAACTTCGCCTTACGTTCACATCTGTTGAAAAGGGACAAACCGTCGTCCACGATATTCGCGAGATAGATTTCGGATTCAGAAAAGTAGAGATAATTCCGTCGATAGACGGCAAGCAGCCCTACATAACTCTCAACGGCAAAAAACTCAAAATAAGAGGCGTAAACCGCCACGAGTTTCATCCCGATTTCGGCCATGCGGTGCCCAGAGAGTACACCGAAAAGGATATTCTTCTTCTCAAAAAACACAACGTCAACAGCATAAGAACTTCGCACTATCCCAACAGCCGCCATTTCTACGAGCTTTGCGACAAGTACGGCATTATGGTTATGTGCGAAAACAACCTCGAAACTCACGGACTTGCAACTCGCGTGCCTCGTTCGAACAGAAGATGGACGGAGCAAGTGTGCTGGCGTATGCGCAACATGGTTTTGTCTTATCGCAACCATGCTTGTATTCTTTTCTGGTCGCTCGGCAACGAGAGCGGAAACGGCAAAGCATTCCCCGCAATGAAAAAAGCCGCTCTCGAACTTGACAATACTCGTCCGATTCACTATGAGCCGGACGCATATCTCAAAACGACCGACATCATGAGCGAGATGTACACAAAGGAAGAGCAGATGGAAGAGATCGCTCACAATCGTTGCCATATCCATTCCATGGCATTGTGGGCTCCTTTTGGACATCTTCTCACGCCGAGAATGTACAAAAACAAGCCGTTTATTCAGTGCGAATACGCCCACTGCATGGGCAACAGCCTCGGCAATTTCGAGGACTACTGGAAACATTTCAGAAACAACGACAGACTTTGCGGCGGCTATATCTGGGACTTTGCAGACCAAGCTATCAAACGTGTAAACCAAGACGGCGTCGTGGAATACACCTACGGCGGCGACTGGGGTGATAAGCCCAACGACGGCACTTTTGCTTTCAACGGCATCGTCAGAGCGGACAGAAGCCCCAATCCCGCGTTCTATGAAGTCGCAAAAGTTTATCAACAAGTCCAATTCGAGCGCAAAGGTGACAAAATCGAGCTTACGAACGAATATATGTTTACAAATCTCGACAGATTTACGTTGAAATTCGAGCTTGTACAAAACGGCGTGGTAACTCAAACCAAAGTCGTGGATATGCCTTCCGTCAAACCGCTTGAAAAGGGCAGCGTGGAAATTCCTTTCGATATGCCGAAAGAAAAATGCGAAGTCGCAATCAACTGTTACGCAGTCGTAAAGGACAGCTTCGACGTGTTCAATGACGGTGAAGCGGTTGCTTACGAGCAAATCGATATGACGGGCTACGTCCCGCAAGAGTTCAAGAGCGCGCAAGGCAAAACCGTTTTTAACGAGGACGGCGTAATCGTACTCGAATGCGGAAAAATGCGCGCAACCGTGTCCAAGAACGGCGGCTGTATTTCTTCGATTGTCGTGGACGGCAAAGAGAAACTTTCGTCGCCTATCATGCTCAACTTCTGGCGCGCGGCAATCGACAACGACAAATCTCCGCAAATTCCGCATTTCGCGCTTGCTCTGTTCGGCAAAACCTTCTTCAAGTCGTGCAAGGATCACCTTGTCAAGTCAAATATGACGATTACCGACAAGTCGCTTGTCATAGACTGGTCTTGCTCTCCGCAAATGCTCTCTCTCAAAACGGTGTACGAAGCAGGCGAGGACGGCTTGAAAATCACAATGCGCGTCAAAAACGCAATGTTCTCGCTTCCGAGATTCGGCTTCCGTATGGGACTTGCGACATCCGATGATATGACCTTCTTTGCAAGAGGACCTCACGAGAACTATTGCGACCGCAAAGCGGCGGCAAAACTCGGCATCTATTCGGGTAAAATTGCGGATTTCGAGCATAACTATCTTGTCCCGCAAGAGAACGGAAACCACACCGACGCCCGCTGGCTCAAAGTGGGAGGCGAGGACGGACTCACGTTTGTCGCTTGCGAAAAACCGTTTGAATTCAGCGTACACGATTACACGCAAGAAGCACTCGAAGAAGCAACCCATGCGCACGAGCTTAAACACGGCGGAGTGGTTGAAGTTTGCATAGACGGCGCGCAACGCGGCGTGGGTGGCGACGTCCCGGCACTTGCCTGCACGAAGAAACGCTACAAGATCCTTCCCAACCGTTACCACGAATTCAGCTTTGTCATCAAAGCGTAAGGGTATATTTTCAATCTATATTTAGTGCCGCAAGCCTATTGCTTACGGCACTTTTTGTATATTGTTTTTTGATAGAAATTTGTGTTGACTTTGCTTGAACACACATATATAATGTCTTTCACTATATTGCGCGTACTGCTTTGGTGTTGCAGATTGCGCGGAGGGTTTTATGGATTTGACATTGAAAGACGGAAGAGTGGTTTCTTTTGACGGCGCATTGAGTGCGCTTGACGTTGCAAAGCATGTTGGGGACGGATTTGCCAAGGGTGCGCTCGCTTGCAAGATTGACGGCGTTGTATGCTCTCTCGATACGCTCGTTGACAAGGATTGTGCTTTTGAGGTGCTGACGTTTGCGGATGCAGAGGGGCGCAAGGTTTATAGGCACACATGCGCTCATATTTTGGCGCAGGCGGTCAAAAACGTCTATCCCACCGTTCAACTTGCCATAGGCCCTGCCGTTGACAACGGTTTTTATTACGATTTCGATTTCAGAACGCCCATAACCCAAGCGGATTTCGGCAAAATAGAGTCGGAAATGAAGAGTATCGTCAAAGCCAATTTGCCCATAATTCGCATCGAATGTACTCGCAAAGAGGCGGAAGGGCGCATTGCAAAGATGAAACAAATCTACAAGGCGGAGCTTTTGTCGGATATTCCTCAAAACCAAAAGATAACCTTTTATCAACAAGGCGATTTCGTCGACCTTTGCGCAGGCCCGCACCTTACGTCTACCGGAAAAATCAAGGCGTTCAAACTCACATCGCTCACCGGCGCGTACTGGAAAGGCAACGAAAAAAACAAGATGCTCACGCGTATTTACGGCACGTGTTTCGAGAAAAAATCCGATCTTGACGAGTATATCCAAAAGCTCGAAGACGCAAAAATGCGCGACCACAACAAAGTCGGCAGAGAGCTTGGCTTGTTTATGACCGACGAAAACATAGGCCAAGGACTTCCGCTTATGATGCCCAAGGGCGCGCGCATTATTCAGATTATGGAAAGATTTGTCGAGGACGAGGAGCAAAAGAGGGGATACTTGCTCACAAAAACGCCCATAATGACAAAAAACAATCTTTTTATCGTGTCGGGACATTGGGATCACTACAAAGACAAAATGTTTTACATCGGCGACGAGGACGTTGACGACGAGATTTTGTGCTTGCGTCCAATGACTTGTCCGCTTCAATTCACGATATACAAAAACGGACTCAAAAGTTATCGCGATTTGCCGATAAGATATGCCGAAACCGCAATAGAGTTCAGAAAAGAAGCGAGCGGCGAGATGCACGGCCTTACGAGAATCCGTCAATTCACGCTGTCGGACGGACACATTATATGCACGCCGGCGCAACTCGAATCGGAGTTCAAAGGCGCGGTTGACCTCATAAAATACCTTGTCGGCGTGCTCGGACTTCAAGACGACGTTAGTTATCGTTTCTCTCGCTGGGATCCGAAAAATCCCGACAAGTACGTCGGCACGGCGGAGGATTGGAACAGAGTTGAAACGGCTATGCAAACCATTCTTTCCGACCTCGGTATCGAACATAGCGAGGCGTGGGGTGAAGCGGCGTTCTACGGGCCTAAACTCGACGTGCAGGGCAAAAACGTACACGGCAAAGAAGACACGCTTTTCACCGTGCAAATTGACTTTGCGCTTGCTACGCGCTTCGATATGATATATATCGACGAAAACGGCGAAAAGGCACGCCCGATAATAATTCATCGCTCGTCCATAGGCTGTTATGAGCGCACTCTTGCTATGCTCATCGAAAAGTATAACGGAGCGTTCCCGATGTGGCTTGCGACCGAACAAGTGCGCGTTTTGTCGCTGACGGATAGAACGTGTGATGTCGCAAAGAGCGTTCGCGACAAACTTTTCGACATGGGATTGCGTGCGGAAGTCGACGTAAGAAGCGAAAAACTCGGCAAAAAAATCCGCGAAGCGCAACTTGAAAAAGTGCCTTATATTCTTGTTATAGGCGACAAGGAAGCGGAGCAAAACGTAGTTGCCGTGCGTCATCGTACCGACGGCGATTTGGGCGCAATGAGCGTTGACGACTTTGCAAAACTCGCTCTTATGGAAGTCGCAACCAAACATATTAAATAGTTTTGCAAAGTCGGCAACGCTTATTACGCAAACATTGTAAAGACGGAATTGGAGTCGCAAGGCGACGACCACAGCGAACGCCGAGCTTGACGAATAGTACAAGCGACTGCGCCGTGTTGTTGCGTAGCTGGCGCACAAAGCGCAGTGATATAACAAGTGGACGATACCTATTTATGCGAGTGCTGAGTGTGTCCCCACGCGGAGCGGACGCCGTGGGTTCCCTTTTTAGGGGGGAACGGCGGTTGGGGAAACACGTGAGGAAGGGGAAAGTTGTATTAAAAGTGCTAAACGTTCAACACTTGTAGAGGAAGAACAAAAGCCCGAAAGGGAAAGAGGGGGCACATCTAATTAGAGTACACGACGAAAAACTCTATTATTCTTTCGTGTCATTCCGAGGAGCAAAGTGACGTGGGAATCCCCTAAATGGGAACGAAAACACAATAAATTAAAATATTTTCAAAAATATCCGACTTTTGTTTGACACGAGTCGTCGTTTTTGCTAATATATACGAGCAAGCAAAGGAAAAGCCTTTCACCATCAGCGTTCGCGATATGGTTCTCACTTCACAAAGTCTTGTCTATGATAAGGACAATCGGTAAGTGTTGAGGCAACTTTGCTTCGACACTTCTTTTTTATGTAAAATAACCCTTCGGGGCGCATAGGAGTAGCAATTTGAAAGAACTGCAAATCAATGAACAAATCAGAGACAGAGAAGTGCGTCTTATCGGCGACGACGGTCAACAATACGGCGTTATATCGATGAGAGACGCGCGAGCGATTGCGGAAGAAAAAGGGCTTGATATCTGCAAGGTTTCACCGCCTTCCGTTCAGCCTCCGACCTGCAAATTGATGGACTACGGCAAATATCGCTACGAACAACAAAAACGCGAAAAGGAAGCCAAAAAGAATCAGAAAGTCATGGAAATCAAAGAAATCCGTCTTTCTGCGACAATCGACATCGGCGACACGACAAGACTTGCGCAACAAACCGCAAAATTCCTTGCCGAAGGCAACAAAGTCAAAGCGTCGATAAGGCTCAAAGGACGCCAACAAGCGCACCCCGAAATCGCGGTCAAGATCGTTGAGGACTACATCGCAATGATCGGCGGAGACTTCACGGTCGAGAAAAAGCCGGTGCAGGAAGGGCGTATGATTTACACCATACTCGCACCCGCTCAAAAGAAATAACACTATTGTTGCTTGCTTGCAAGCAAAAGCAAAATAAAATAGGAGGCAGACCTATGCCAAAACAAAAAACACATAGCGGAGCAAAGAAGCGTTTCCACGTTACAGCAAGCGGTCTTTACAAGAGAGGCCATTCTGCACACAGCCACCTTCTTACCAAGAAGACAACCAAGAGAAAGAGAGATCTTCGTTCCATCGAATACGTCGACGAAACAAGATGCGGAGAACTCAAGAAGTTGTTGCCGTACAAATAAGGAGAATGAACAATGAGAATTAAAAGAGCAGTCAACGCAGTCAAAAAGCGTAGAAAAATAATGAAACAAGCAAAGGGTTACTATGCAGGCAAGCATTCCCTTTATCGTGTTGCAAAGCAACAACTTCTCAAGAGCGGCGTGTACGCATACGTCGGCAGAAAGCAAAAGAAACGTGATTTCAGAAGCCTCTGGATCGCACGTATCAACGCTGCCGCACGTATCAACGGTATGAGTTATTCAACTCTTATGCACGGCCTCAAAGTCGCGGGAATCGACCTCAACAGAAAGGTTTTGAGCGAAATCGCAATCAGCGATCCCCAAGCATTCACGGCACTCTGCGACAGCGCAAAGAAAGCTCTTGCATAATAGAAACATTTGTCGATGTTGCGCATAGTTTTATGCGCAACATTGATTGTAAAACCGTTTTTCTCATTTGAAACGTTTTGTTGAAAATGTGAAATAAAGGCGGTTAGAATGACCGAAATCATCACTTCCACCAAAAATCAATTCGTGAAGAAAGCCCGTTCGCTTTCTCAAAAGAAGTTCCGCAAAGAGTCGGGACTGTTTTTGGTTGAAGGGACAAATATCATCAAGGATATGCCTTCGTCCGTAGAGGTCGAATACGTGCTTGCAACTCTTCAAAGACAAGAGGAAGTCGAGCATGCTTTCGGCAAGGAGGACGGCGAAAAATCGCGCGAGGTTCTTGCTTTTACGCGCGCGCAAGTGTATTATGTGAGTGACGAGATTATGGCATACATTGCCGACACCGTGTCGCCCTACGGCATTTGCGCCGTTTGCAAAATGCCGTCGCTTGACTTTCAAATGCCAAAGGGAAATGCTCTTTTGCTTGACGGAGTGAGCGATCCCGGCAATCTCGGCACGATTCTACGCAGTGCTGCCGCATGCGATTTTTGCGACGTATATCTTTTCGACACCGCGGACGTTTTTTCGCCCAAAGTGGTCAGAGCGACGCTCGGAGGACTTTTCAGAGTGCGTTTGCACGAGGTTGACGAGTGTCTTGCCTTGAAACTTATGGCAGAAACCAACAGCGCGGTTTTGGATATGGGCGGCAAAAATATCCTTGAAAACAAACCGAGTACACCCGTGCTTTTGGTTGCAGGCAACGAGGCGCACGGCGTGAGAGAAATCTTGAAACGCGCGGCAAAAAACACCTATTCGTTGCCCATGAAAAACGAAATCGAATCATTGAACGTTGCGGTTGCAACCGCCGTTTCGATGTATCAAACTTTATAAACAGGAGAACAATATGAGCGGACATAGCAAATGGCATAACATTCAACAGAAGAAAGGCAAAACCGACGCGGCACGTGCAAACGTTTTCACCAAAATCGGACGTGAAATCGCGGTTGCGGTCAAGGACGGCGGCGCAGATCCCAACAGCAACAGCAAGCTCGCCCAAGTCATCGCAAAGGCAAAAGACAACAATATGCCCAACGACAACATCATGCGTTCCATAAAGAAGGCAAGCGGTGAACTCGGCTCAATCAACTACGAAGATATGACCTACGAAGGCTACGGCGTGGGCGGAACTGCAATCATCGTCGAAGCACTCACCGACAACAAAAACCGTACCGCAGGCGACGTGCGCCACTTGTTCGACAAATTCGGCGGCTCTATGGGCACGACGGGTTGCGTTTCCTTTATGTTCAAGCGCAAAGGCGTCATCACCATTGCAAAAGAGGACATTGCCGAGGACGATTTGATGATGTACGCACTCGAAATCGACGGTTTCGAAGACATCAACTCCGAGGACGAGGACGTCTTTGAAGTGTATGCCGATATCGCAAAACTTCAATCGGTGCGCGAAGCTCTTGAAAAGGATGGCGTAAAAGTGCTTTCTGCCGAGATCGATATGATCCCCGACAACTACGTTACGCCCACCGCAGAGCAACAAGCAACCATCATCAAGATGATCGACAAACTCGAAGAGCTTGACGACGTTCAAAACGTCTATCACAACGCAACTCTCGACGTCGACGACGAGGAATAATCGCTCGTACAAATATAATTTGTACGCTTGACAATCTTGCCCGACAGTGATATACCTATTATGCTAAATATGAAACATCTTTCATGTTTGCAAAACGTAATATCGCTCGGGGTTGATTGAAAATTATCAAAATCTCGACGGTATAATTCGAATTAAATTTTGGCGCGAAAGCGCAAAAGGTATATATGGACAAGATTTATCTCGATCATGCGGCAACCACGCCGCTATCGCACAAAGCGTTTGAGGCAATGAAGCCTTATTTCTCGGACGTGTTCGGCAATCCGAATTCTCAACACGTTTACGGACGCGAAGGCGCAAAAGCCGTCAACGACGCAAGACAACTTTTGGCAAATTGCATAGGCGCAAAACCAAGTGAAATTTATTTCACGTCATGCGGCACCGAAGCGGACAACTGGGCGGTCAAAGGCATTGCTCTTCAAAATATCGAGAAAGGCAAACATATCATCACCTCGGTGATTGAGCATCCCGCAATCTATACGACTTGCAAACAGCTTGAAAAATTCGGTTGGGAAGTCACATATCTTCCCGTCGACAACGAGGGATTCGTTTCTCCCGACGACCTTGAAAAAGCAATCCGTCCCGACACGGTGCTTGTAAGCATTATGTTTGCAAACAACGAAATCGGCACTGTCGAACCCATCAAAGAACTTTGCCAAATCGCGCACAACCACGGCGTTTTATTCCATACGGACGCAGTTCAGGCAACGGGCGCAATCAAGTACGACGTCAAGGATTTGGGCGTTGACTTGCTTTCCATGTCCGCACACAAGTTTTACGGCCCCAAGGGTATGGGCATGTTGTATGTGAGAAACGGCATTCGCATTGAGAAACTTCTCACCGGCGGCGAGCAAGAAAGAGCGCACCGCGGCGGCACAACCAACACACCCGGCGTAGTCGGCATGGCAACCGCACTTGACGAGGCACTTCAAACGATTGAGGAAGACGACAAATACGTCGCATCGCTCAGAGACCACTTTGTAGAGCGTGTACTCAACGAAATCGACGATATCTACTACAACGGCGCAAAGGACACTTCCAAGCGTTTGCCCAACAATGCAAACTTCAGCTTCCGCTATATCGAAGGCGAATCCATTTTGTTTTCGCTTGATCTTGCGGGTATCAGCGCATCGTCCGGTTCTGCTTGCTCTTCCGGTTCGCTTGAACCTTCCAGAACGCTGCTTGCAATCGGTGTGCCCGTAGGCACGGCTCACGGCTCGATAAGATTTACGTTCGGCAAGCACAACACGATGGATGAAGTGGATTATACGGTCGATCAACTTGTCAAAATCGTCAAGAGATTGAGAGATATGTCCCCGCTTTACAAAAAATAATGAAGAGCGGTGAAGCGTATTTCAAACAAATCCGAAATAAATTTTTAAGGCATAGCCTTTAAGGAGCATATATATGTACAACGAAAAAGTTATGGAAGTTTTCAAAAATCCGCAACACATGGGCGAGGTTGAAAACTACAACGCAATCGGCACCGTAGGCAACGAAGTGTGCGGAGATATCATGCAAATCACCATGCGCATCGAAGATAATGTCATCAAGGACGCAAAATTCAAGACGTTCGGTTGCGCGGCAGCCGTTGCTTCCAGCTCAACCGCAACCGGCATGATCATCGGCAAAACCATCGAGGAAGCTCTTAAACTCACCAACAAGCAAGTTATCGAAGAGCTCAACGGTTTGCCTCCGCAAAAGATTCATTGCTCCGTGCTTGCAGAAGACGCAATCCGCATGGCAATCGATTCTTACCTCAAAGGTGAAGTCCCTAAAAAGGAAACCGTCTGATTTCAAACTGTATTGACAAAAACGGTCTGCAAGTAAATTTGCAGACCGTTTTTTTATGGTAAAACTTTTTCGAATGACGTGACAAGTCGAGAATTAACCAAATGATATATTGAATTTAAATCCACGCTTTATTGCGGTGAAATAATGCCGTTTTGCTCAATCAAGTTATTTAATCAAATATACGTATCGTGTGCAATATTGCCAATATAGGCGTTAAAACGGCAAAATTTAATATATAAAAGCACAAAACGTGTATTAATTGAAATATTTAATACACGATTTGTGTTATAGAGGATAAATGAATTTGACTTCTTATTTACATAATAATGTCTTCGATTTTGTTCACAAAGGCGCGTTTTGCTTTTTTAAGCGAATTGTTCGTCATACTGCAATAAAGTGCTGTAGCGGTAGCCAATCCAAGCATTGTGCCGATGATAAGTGAATTTTTCATTTCGTTGCCTCCTGATTTTATTGTTTGCAACTATTCCTTCGATATGCATGGAAAGATTTGCCAGATTTTAGTTTTGAGTGGATTTTGACTCTCTATATAGCAACAATGATTAAATCCTCATCGTGTGCGCGTTTATTTGGATTGACAAATGCCATTTTGGATTTATAATATACTTATGAGAAAAAAGGTTGCTTTGTCTATAACTTGTGTGGTCATGGTTTGCGTTTTGCTTGCAAGCCTGACGTCATGCATGAAAATCGGCATGAAACAAAATGCCATCGAATCCCGTCTTAAAGAGTCGGGCGCAACCATTTCTTACGAGCGAACCACGCCTATTACGAAAGAGGCAAAAGGGTATGTTTTCGAAGATCTCATTCGTTCTACAAAGGTGTACACGCGCACTGTTGACGGACAAGAGAGCGAAGTCACCGAAGAGCTTTTCATCATCTTCTGCGGCAACGACGTCACTGCCGATTGGACCGAAAACGCTTGCAAAACCTATCTTGCCGACAACAAATCCGATTCTGACAAGTGGCTTTCATACCGCTACGATAGGATTGTGATGTGTGGGTATTATGAGCTCTTATCCATCGCCCGCAACTACTAAAAACCGCACTATTGAGCGAATAACTTTGTCAGGTACGGCTTGCATCAAAATCGTGTACGCTTATGTACACTGGGTTTTGATTCAAGCCGTGCCTTTCGCGTTCTTCATCTCAATATTGCGGTTTTGTTTGGTAACGGTTTGTCTTGTATTTTACAAACCGCGCTATTTGGCGAAACACTGCGTCAAAGCCCTTTTGTTCCTCCGTCATGTATTACATATACATTGAGCGGATTCACAAAAGGGTTTTTCCTTGTCTTTCATCTCAAGAGTGTAGGGGGTAAAACCCAAATTAAACTTTCCCCCTTTCCTCACGTGTTTGGACTTCGGCGTTTGCGCACCGCAATCCGCCTCGTTCGCTTTGGCTACAACACATTCACAGGATGTGTTGCTTAACGCGTCGCGCCCATACCGTCGTTCCCACTTGAAAGGGAACCCACGGTGACCGCGTAGCGGGGGACAACACTCAGCACTCGCATAGATTGCTATCGTTCTCTTTTTATGTCACTCGTTCGCGGACGAAAAGAATCCAAACTCGTCCGCTCACTTGTACTATACGTCAAGCTCGGCGTTCGCTTTTTTCGCCGCTTTGCGGCTCGTGTTCCGTCCTTTAAGTTGCACATGCCGTGTATAAGAACGCTTCGAATAGGCTGTAATCTTCCGCAATCGTAATACATCGGGTGCGGGTGTCCCGCCCGACTTTCACCAAGCAGATAATTTGGCGAAATTGTGGCAGGAGTTTTTGCCTTTGTTTGAACTGATAGCGCAAATTCTCTGCGCGGTAGAGATTGCGAAAACAAATGCGGTGTTTGTCAATCGCCGAAAGTGTTCTTGTTCCTATTTAGGGGATTCCCACGTCGTTTCACTTCTCGGAATGTCATAAGGCGATTGATGCCACCGCAATGCCGTTTGAGCAAAAGGAAAACCCCACAAAACGTGGGGTTTTTCCTTGCCGGCATAGGGAGGATAAAAAAAGTGCCGGCTATAATTGGGCAGACTAAGTTGTGATCTCACACGGTGAGATTCAAATTATGGGATTGTGAAACGCTGTCCACAAAATCCCTAATCGTCGATACCGAGAGGGCAAAGCCCATGTTGTCTATGCTTTCGTCGACGAGTTTGGATTCCACGATTCCGACGACGTTTCCGAGGATGTCAATCATCGGTCCGCCGCTGTTTCCGCCGTTGACCGCCGCATCCGTCATAACGAATTTGCCGGAGCCCCAGCTGGAAATCGTGATTCCCGTTTGAGATATGATACCCGTTGAGATGCTGTTTGTCGATCCGACGCCTTCGGGGTTTCCGATCAACGCCACCATCGTACCTCTTTGCGAATCGTTTGTTGCGATTTTGAGGGAGGGGTGATCCTCGTTTGACGGTTGAGCGTCTACAACACTCGATCCGCTGACTTTTCCGACCACTCTGAGCAGTGCAATGTCGGGATCGTTTGTTTCGGCATTGAGATGATCGCCTTGGTATGCGCCGTATGCTACGATTTCGAGCTTGTAGTAGTTTGAAGTGTCACCGTCAAACATACAAATAATCGTGCCGTATGAAGCCCATTCGTAAGTCACTCTTCCCATTCCGAAAGGATAACCGGACGAAGAAGTTTTTGTCGCTTCATATCTGACGCAGTGCGCGTTTGTGAGCAAGTAGCGATACTTTGAGTCGGAAGTGGAGTCCGAAATCAAAAATCCGCTTGCTATGCCGTTGTACGACGTTGTGGAGGGATTGACGTTTGCGTCCTTGTACATATATAGCCTTGCGACCGACGCGGACTTTTCGTTTGCAACCAAACCGATATTGGTTTTGAGTGCTTCAAGGGCCTTTTCGGTTGCCGCTTTGGTCACGTCGTCAACGACGTTTGTTCCGCTCAAAGCTTCGTCGATTGCCTCGCGATATTGTTCTCTCATATCGGCGGAGATTGACGCTGCGTATTCTTCGGCTATAGTTTGTTTCAGGCTTGCCAACACGATTACGTTGACAAGAACGACGACGCACATCACAACTGCAAGCACTACGCACAAGATACCGACCGGACCGAGCTTGTTATTGTTCTTCGGTGACGGCGTATGATATACCGGTGTATGCTCGGGTTGTGGATTTCTTTGATCGTCAAAGAAATTGTTAAAATCGTCCATACCCTTGCTCCTTTTATATCTTATACCAAAATAGTATGTTCTGACAATTAAATTTTCATTAAATTTGTAAATTTTTTTTGAAAAATTTTACCAATCCTTCAAAATATTCAAAAAGTCGGCAAAAGTTGACAAATTTAAGGATATATAATAAAATAAATATAAAAGAAAACGAACAACGTGTAGTGTTTTGCACTCGTGAGGTGCAAAATGCAAGGAGAAATTTATGTCTGTGCTTTTTTGCGATACCGATTGCGAACTTTGGTACACTCATGCGCGTGAGTTGAATCTCGAAGTCATCCGCATGCCTTACGTCATCGACGGTGAAGAGAAATTGTGCGATTTGGGAGAGGAAACCGACACTCACGATTTCTACCAAAAAATGCGCAACGGCGCAAGCGCGTCTACCGCGGGACTAAATCAACAAATATATTACGACACTTTCGAGCCGTTTTTCAAAAAGGGCGAGGATATATTGTACATTGCTTTTTCTTCCAAGCTTTCGGGCACTTTCGAGTATCTCGAACCTGCGATCGAGGAGCTTCGCAAGAAATATCCCGGCGTGAAATTCAGAAGATTCGACACGCTCAACATCTGTATGGGCGCAGGTCTTTTGGTGTATTTGGGGGCAAAGTATTGCAGAGAGCACGGCGACGACATCGACGCAACTTACGATTATCTTGAAAGAAACGTAAACAAAGTCGGCATTTATTTTGTCGTTGACGATATGAAATATCTTGCGCGCGGCGGCAGAATTTCGCCCGCAAAAGCAAAAATCGGCAATCTTATGAACATCAAACCCGTTTTGACCGTCGCAGACGGCAAACTCGACGTATGCTCCAAGCAAAACGGCGTTAAAAAAGCGTACAAGTTTATGCTTGACGAGTTTGAACAAACATACGAAAATCTTGACGACGCACCCGTTGTTATCGTAGATGCCGATTGCAAAGACGTTTCGGATGCTTTGAAGGAAAAAATCCTTGAAATCAATCCCGAGGTCACCGTTTGGCAACAGCCCGTCGGTCCCGTTATCGGCGCGCATGCGGGCCCCGGTACTCTCGGCTTGATTTTTACGAGAAAATAATTGCGCAAAGCGCAAACAGAGGACGAAGACTTGAAAAAATCAAGAGTATTTTTGGTTCTCATAGTTTTGATTTTGTGTATTGCTTCGCTTACGGCTTGCAGCAGGGCGGAGCAATATTTCGTATATGGCACAACGCTTGAAATTCAATCTTACGGCATAAAATCGCAGCATACCGTCACCGAAATTTACGATTATATTTCCTCGTTGGAGAGTGTTCTTTCGCCGACCGTCGAGGGAAGCGACGTCAACAAAATCAACGCCGCAAAAGTCGGTGAGGCAATCCTATGCCAAGACGTAACGATGCAAATCATGCGCGTCGCAAGCGAGGTGTTCGAAGCCTCCGACGGCGCGTACGACCCGTCGATATATCCGCTCGTAAGACTTTGGAAGTTTTCGGGCGATTTGTTCTCGAAAGCGTCGGACTTTACCCCTCCTAGCGATGAGGAAATAGAAAACGCAAAACGACTTGTCGGGCTTGACAAAGCGTTTGTCGTCGACTATGAAAACAGCACGATAACCAAACTTATCGACGGTGCGATGTTGGATTTCGGAGGCGTTGCAAAAGGCTATGCGGTTCAGCAGTCATTGACGCTTGCCTCCGACAAAACCCTCGTCAACCTCGGCGGCAATATAGGTGCGGTGAAAGACGATTTCAACGTCGGCATCGCAAATCCGCAAAGAGAAGGCAGAGAGTTTATAAATTCCTACTTTGCGAAATTCAAACTACTCTCGGGCGAGTGCGTGTCGACAAGCGGAGATTACGAAAGGTATTACGTCGTAGACGACGGAGAACGTAAAAACGTCTATCACCATATAATAAATCCCATCACGGGCAAGCCTGCCGATACGTCGGGAAGCGACGGCGTTGTGTCTTGTTCCGTCGTGACGAAAGACGGCGCAATCGGTGATGCGGTTGCAACCGCAGTCGTCGTTTTGGGCAAAGAAAAAGGCGTACAACTTTTGAAAAAGTTGGGGCTGAAAGGCTTTATCATCGACGGTGATATGAACGTGCAAACGGTCGGAGATTTCGACGTTGAATTGAAAACTGCGGCGTTTATAGTGTCGGAAGATATAGATTAAGTGCTTTTTCGGTGATTATGAGCAAAAACAAAACGAACGTGACGAAAGAGGCTTTTAAGCAGCTTTTCAAAAAAGGCGACATAATTTTGCTTGTCGTCGTTTTGGTGCTTGTCGCGCTCACAATCTATTTTGCTCTGCAGTCGGACGCAAGCGAAGCGGACGTTTACGTCGACGGAAATCTCGTGTACAAACTTGACTTAAACAAAAACGCAACCGTCGAAGTTTTGGACGGCAGGGTGCAAATCAAGATTGAAAACGGAAAGGCGTATATCGCAAAAAGCGATTGCCGCAATCAACTTTGCGTGCATGCGCAAGCAATAGGCAAAGAGGGCGGAGTGATTGTGTGTCTGCCAAACAAAGTCGTTGTCAAAGTGGTGGCAAAGGAGGTTGACGCAATAACGTGAAAAAACCGTCTAAGTTTACGACAAGGCGAGTTGCGCTTTGCGGATTGTTCCTTGCGCTTGCCCTCATAGTTTCGCTTATCGAGAGTTATATTCCGCCCATAATCCCCGCGCTTCCGTATGCAAAAATCGGGCTGGGCAACGTCGTTCTTTTGGCGTGCTTCTTGCTGCTGGGCGTTTGGGAAGGGTATATCGTGCTTGTTTTGAGATGCGTGTTAAGTGCGGTTTTTGCCGCAAATACGGCAAGCCTTATATGGTCGCTTCCGTCCGCGCTCGTTGCGTACACGCTTATGGTTTTGCTTTCAAAAACGCGATTGTTCAGCACTTGCGGACTGTCTATTGCAGGCGGAATGACGCACAATCTGATGCAAATATGCGTTGCGTCCGTCGTCGTGTCGAGCGGAGTTTTCGTTTACTTGCCATATATGATGCTTGCGGGCGCGCTTGCCGGGCTTGTCACCGGGATTTTGTGCCACTTTATCGTGGGTGCGTTGAAGGGGAGATTGAACGTAGATTTCAAAGATTGCGAGTATCATAGACAAATCGACGACGAAAACGACGAAGAGGATTGAAAAAACATAGCGGATTATGCAAATACATCATCGAATTTAAAAGTAGAACCGCATATGTTTCTAGTTTAAGTATTCAATAAATTATGCTTTTTCATATGAAAAATCCATCGAGTTTTCGATGGATTTTTGCGTATTTTTAGTTGTTTATTGTTTACATAGGGATAAATGTCGTGAACAACAATATCACCACAAGCAACGCCGCCGATATAATAAAGCTTAAAGTGCCGAAGAAGAAAGACAGCCTTGCAAGTCCTTTCATAGTATTTGCGCCCGACACTGAAAACACTATGCCGACAAACGACAAAGACAAACTTGCGATATACAGCCACTTCATCAAGTCAACCGCAAGTACGCCGTTGAGGAAATTGAGTGTGGGGAAGAAAAACACGAGCGTTGCGTACGCCGTGGCGGCAAAACCTGCACAAGTCATGACGAAACCCAAAACCAGCACGGTTTTGCGCGCTGCCATATTCGAATAAGGTTGAGATTGAGTTTGCACGGATTGTTTTGCCATAACAAAAGTATATAACCTTAAACCGTATTTGTCAACACGGATATGAAAAACGCGTCCGATTTGCCAAAGCGCATATATGTCAGATCCGACGACAAATCGCTGTCGAAAAACAAGGAAATCCGAGCTTGATCGTTAAGTTTTTCTTTTGCTATTATCGCATTGTTTTTATAGTTGAATTTGCACAAATTTACAAGTTTTCCGTCCTCAAATCCGACAAGCAAATCGAAGCTGTCGAATTGCGCGACAAACAAGTTTTCTTCTTGCGCCACGCAAGTGAAATCGAGGGCGGAAGCCACATTGATTTCGGTTTGCAACAGAGGTTTCGTATCGACGGATTTTAGGTATGATTTCTCATCGTTTGCGCTTGAAATTTTCTTGTTTTCGTATAGGTAATCGAGAGATGTTTCCGAGATGAAATCGAGGTGCGAGCAAAGACGAACGCACTTGTCTTTGCATAAGATATTGACGCCGTTGTCGCATCTTAAAAGCGCGCCGAAACTTTGATTTTCAAGAGTGTATTCCGCAGTTGTTTCAAGACTTGCGGAGTGCGAGTAAAGAGTAAGTCCGTTTTGTGTTTTGCATAGAGTCAAAAAGGCTTGCGACGACGATTGCAAAATAGGCATAACTTGCAAAATACGGTGTTTATCGTAAGAAAAACGCTTTGTAAAGCCGCTGTTTCGATTGTATGTTACACCGATTGCTGTTTCGTCGTCTTGCAAAAACAGCAGTTCGTTTTCACCGAAATTTATGCGAGAAACTATCTTCGAGTTTTGTGTTTGCAACACGTAATTATCCCTTGAAACGTTGAGAGAATCGTCCAAAACACAGCTCTTTATTTTGCCGTCTATCGTGCAAAAAGTCCTAATTTCGTTTTGGACGTATGCGGCGTCTATGTCGTCGAATTTTTCAATTGAGTTTTCGCAGGAAACGGAAAAATTTTCATCGTAAATTTTGACGGTCGTTTCGTTGTTTTCGGCGCAGAAAATCGCAATGCCGTAGCGCGTTTGACAAGCGCAAAAATAGCGTCCTTTCGCACTTGCGATTCTGATTGATTTTTCAAGCGTGGTTCCGCTGAAAATCGCAGCGTAAATTCCTGTTTCTTTCACGTCGTATTGCGATGAATCGCAAGAAACGATAAGTACGGTTTTGCCTGCGAAACTAAATGCGTCGAGCAGTTTTTCTTCTCCCTCGCCGCCGAAGTGCGCAACGCTTTTTCCGTCCACTTTTTCGCACGCTCTGGGCAGAGTGGAATAAACCGGCTTTTGCGGACTGTCGGGTAAGTCGGCCTCGGGATTGTCGTTTGCGCCGGCAACGTTCGTTTTTGAGTTTGCGTTTGCAACCGCTGACAATGCTATATAGCACGCAACGGCAACGGTCATTAGCAAGATTACTGCAAGCCATTTGGCGATGGTTTTTTGTTTGTGCATTTTTCACCTCGCCTCAATTTAGCACAAACAAGGTCGGCAATTTTTCCGTTTGCGTCGGAATTTATGGGTTTCATGCTCGGATTTTGCATTGCGGTTTCTATTGCGCGCGGCAAATTGTCGCAAAAATGCGAATCTTGTTTTAACACCGTTGCGCCGAATTCTTTTGCAAGCTCGGCGTTGTATATCTGGTCGCCCCTCGACGCGCCTTTTGGCAGAGGCACGAAAACGGCGCGCTTGCCTATGGACGAAATCTCAAACACGCTCGTCGCGCCCGCTCTGGACAGCACTATATCGCAAGCGGTGTAAAACAGCGCGACGTCGTCGGCATACTCGAATCGAAGATAGTCGGCGGATTTTACGTTTGAGCCTTTGTTTTTTCCGCTTACGTGCAAAACGAAATATTTTGTAGTGAGCGTTTTTAGGTTTTTGACTATCGCGTCGTTTATCGCGCTTGCACCCGACGAGCCGCCCAAAACAAGCAACACGGGCTTTTTGAACGGATTGTTTATGCCGAGCGTTTTTCGAGCGCAAGTTTTGTCTTTGTAGACAAGATTGTCGCGAAGGGGCATTCCCACGAGTTCTCCGCCGAATTTAGATTTCGGATTGGCTTTCAAAATCGTTGCGCCTTTAAGTTGTGCGATTTTGTTTGCAAGTCCCATTGTCAAGTCGCTCTCGTGTGCAAAGACGGGAATATGTGTTTTGCTTGCCGCCAAAACCACGGGCAAAGATACGAATCCGCCTTTTGAAAACACGCAACACGGCTTGATTTTTGCAAGAATTTCGTTTGCTTTTTCGACGGATTTTTTAAGGGTAGACGGGATTTTTAAATTGTTTTTTATGCCGTCGATCGTCATTGACCGCACGAGCTTTATCGTGGGTACGGCATAATATTTTATGCCTGCGTCGCGCGCAAGTTTTCTTTCGATAGTGTTGCCCTCACCGCCGACGTACACGGCGCAAAAACCTCTTTTTTCAAATTCGGGAACGAGCGCAAGATTCGGGTAGACATGTCCGCCGGTGCCGCCGCCCGTGAAAACGATAATCGGGCGGTTTTGAGAGTTTTCTAGACAAGTCGCAGTATCTGATTGCGGTGTTGCGGTGCTTGCCGATGCAGCTTTGCGGGTGTTTTTTGTTTTCGTTTCAAGGTCGTTTGCCGTCGATAAGGACATATTTTTTGTGATTTTTGAAGTCATATAACCATATTATGTAACAAAAACGGGTAAAGTTGCGTATTTTTGCGTCTTGAAAACGTAAAAACGCTGTGTTACAATATATCCATATCGAAAATGACTTTCGCACATGCGATAAGAGGAGATTTTTATGAAGACAGAGAAATTTCAAAGTTTTGACGGCACCGTATTGCAATGCTATCTTTGGGACAACGTGCGCAATCCCAAAGGCGTGGTTCAGATTTCGCACGGCATGGCGGAACACGCGCGCAGATACGACGATTTTGCAAACTATCTCAATCAAAACGGCTATATAGTTTTTGCCGACGACCATCGCGCTCACGGTATGACGAGCACGAAGCAATCTTCAAAAGGCGTCAAGGGCTACCACAAGGGCAACATTTATTTCGACACCGTCAAAGACGAGTGCGCAATCACAAAAATGCTCAAAGACAGATACAATCTCCCCGTGTTCTATCTCGGACACAGCTACGGCAGCATGGTGGGGCAACGCTATATCGAGGAATGTAAGGACTATTCCGGCGTTATTCTCAGCGGTTCGGCAATGATGAAAGGTGTGCTTTTGAACACTGGCGCAACCATTGCAAACCTCAATTTTAAGTGCGCGGGCGGCGAAAAGACGGCGGATTTCCTCGACAAACTCACCTTTGGCGCATACAACAAGCCGTTCAAAAAGGAATCCGAGTTTGCATGGCTTTCAAGAGATAAAGAAAACGTCAAGAAGTATATTTTCGACGAGCAATGCGGCTACGTTATGTCCGTGGCGTTCTTCAAATATTTCCTCAACGGACTCAAAGAAAGCTACAAAAAAGAAAACCTTTCCAAAATCGACGTCAACAAACCGATTGCGATTTTCTCGGGTGACAAAGATCCCGTGGGCGGCAACGGTAAACTCGTTCAAAAACTTTACGATCAATACAAAAATCTCGGCGTAAAGAATTTGACTATAAAACTTTATCCCGACGCTCGTCACGAAATCCTGAACGAAATCAACAGAGCGGAAGTTTATGCGGATTTCCTCTCCCGCCTCGATGCTATGCTGTAAGTGCTATTCGGCGAATAGCTTTGTCAAAGTCCCTCGCCCGACAACTCATGTACGATTAGTACATTAGGGTTGCCTTGCGAGGGGCTTTTTCGCGCTCTTCATCCGACTGAAAACCGTTGCTAAGGCAATTGCAA